>OEKN01000346.1_pt1 | contig 22410 bp, 23 predicted proteins | sample 1503361 | NCBI WGS metagenome assembly OEKN01 (sample SAMEA104379592, study PRJEB20068) | metagenome | biome: 1000743; feature: 77; material: 1998 | place: USA | collected 2012 | depth 25 m
GTTCCGGACGAAACACCGCCGGCAATCTTCTCGCCAGACGGCTTTTCTCCGCCTGGCGGGGATGGCGGCGCTTGATTCTCCTGCGGCTTGTTCTCTTCAGCCATAATGAAGCAACAACCCACTCAAAGGCGGCTTACTTCTAACAGCCTGCAAATTCCACTGTCAACCACACCTCGAACGCACCTGTAGTTCTGTTGCGGAGCGTAATCGACGGCCAGACTGAATACTGACACCCGACGGTCACACCCACTCCAATGCGCCCTTCTGCCAGATCCAGATGTAACCCACGATCAGGATGCCGAGGAAGATGAGCATCTCGAGCAATCCGAACAGGCCAAAGGCCTTGAACTTGACGGCCCAGGGAAAGAGGAAAATCGTCTCGACGTCGAAGACCACGAAGAGGATGGCAACGATGTAGTAACGCACAGTGTAGCGGCCGCGGGCCCGGTCGATTGGATCAATGCCGCACTCGTAGGGCAGCAATTTCGTGCGCTGCGGGTTGTTGGGCCGAACCAGCCTGGTCAGCAGAAGGGTGATCGGGATCAGCGTTCCCACGACTGCTATGAAGATGAAGACAGGCACGTAATTTTGAGGCAAGGCTCTTCCTCGCGACTCTTTCCCGCGCGGAAAAACGGGAAGTGGAATAGTAGCGCTGATGGGCCGCCGCATCAAGGGCGAAGCGTCACAAGGCATTGTACTTCCCGGCGCAGGAACAGCATTTTCGAGCCTCCCACCGGCTTGTTTATAATCGTGGTTTCCCATTTTGCCTCGGGGCCCTTCTGTGCGGGCGTCGCTGGAATTGGATCGAAAAGGACCGCTTGCCACTCGACGAGAATATCTACGAACTGCGCCGCGAAAAGCTGAAGCAAATTGAGGCCCTGGGCCAGCGGACGTACCCGAATCGCTATGATTACACCCACACAGTTTCGCAAATCCTGGCCGCGTATACAGAGAAGACTGCCCAGCAACTGGTGGAGACGCGGGTCCAAGTCCGGGTGGCCGGACGCATCATGGCGAACCGGCTGATGGGGAAGGCGGGGTTTGCTCATCTGCAGCAGGACGGGCAACGGCTGCAGATCTATGTGAAGAAAGATGCGGTGGGCGAAAAGGGGTTCGAGCTCTACCGGCTGCTGGATCTCGGCGATCACATCGGGGTGAGCGGGTATTTGTTCCGTACGCGCACGGGCGAGCTCACGGTTCACGTCGAGGAGATCACGTTTCTTTCCAAGGATCTCCTGCCCTTGCCGGAGAAGTGGCACGGATTGACGGATGTGGAACTCCGCTATCGCCAGCGCTATGTCGATCTGGTGATGAATCCGGAAGTACGCGAGGTGTTTTTGAAGCGGAGCAAGCTGGTGCAGTCGTTTCGACGCACGATGGATGCGCATGGCTTCGTCGAAGTGGAGACGCCCATGATGCAGCCGATCGCGGGCGGTGCGGTGGCCAAGCCTTTCAAGACGCATCACAATGCGCTGGACGTTGACCTGTTTCTGAGGATCGCTCCGGAACTTTATTTGAAGCGGCTGACGGTGGGCGGGCTTGACCGGGTGTATGAGATCAATCGCAATTTCCGCAACGAAGGCCTGGGCTGGCGCTGGAATCCGGAGTTCACCATGCTCGAGTTCTACCAGGCGTACGCGGATTTCCGCGACATCATGAATTTGACGCAAGAGCTGATTGAGCAGGCCGCGCAGGACGTGAATGGGACGAAGAAATCAAAGTGGGGTGACGAGGAGATTGACTGGTCGGGCTCGAATTGGCGGCGGATGACGATGCGGGAGGCCATCATTCAATTCTGGCCGGAGAAGGCGGGCGCGAAGCCGGAGATGAGCGGCTTCAGCTCGGCCGATGCCGTGCGGGCGTTGGTGGCGCGATATAACGCCGCGGGCAAACATATGCCCTACGATCCGAGCGCACCGACGGGCAAGACGATTGCCGCTCTGTTTGAAGCGGTCGCAGAGGAGCATCTATTGCAGCCGACGATCGTTTACGAATTTCCAGTGGCGGTTTCGCCGTTATCGAAGAAGAAAGCCGATGAACCCGACTGGGTGGAGCGCTTCGAAATCTTTGCCGGGCAAATGGAGCTCTCCAACGGCTTCAGCGAGTTGAACGATCCCGAAGATCAGCGCGAGCGCTTTGAGGAACAACTCAAGGAACGAGCACGCGGTGATGAGGAAGCGCACCAGATGGATGAAGACTACATTCGCGCGCTCTCCTACGGGATGCCGCCGACGGGGGGTTGCGGAGTGGGGGTGGATCGGCTTGCCATGCTGCTGACGAATTCGCAGACGATTCGCGACGTGATTCTGTTTCCGCAGTTGCGGCCGGAAAAAGGCGCGTATCAGGTGGAGAATCCGGAGACGAAGTGATTGCGAGGTTGCCGTGGACGATGCAGGCGGCCCTAGCATTCCAGATTCCTCCGCCGCGTTGGGCGTCGGAATGACAAGGCTTGGGGAAATTGGGAACGATGGGCATAGGTTTTGATTTTGATTCCGAGACTCGCCGCAAGCTGGGTTATCGTCTGATCGATCATGTGGACCGGTACTTCGGCTCATTGCCGGACCGCCCGGTCCAGCTTCCGACTGAACAACGAACATACGGCACGCTGAACAATCCCCTGCCGGAGGTCGGCGGCGATCCGGTACAGATTCTGGATGAGCTTTTCGGCGAGATGGTGGACAAGGGATTCCATGTTCCCAGCGCGAATTATTTCGGGCTGATGAATCCGACGCCGACGTACATGGGTTTCCTGGCGGAAGCGATGGTGGCGGCGCTAAATCCGCAACTGGCGACATTGGCGCGGTCGCAAATGGCCTCGAAGATCGAACTGGAAACCGTGCGCTGGATGGCGGAGCGGGTTGGTTGGGGAGAAAATTTCGGAGGGACCTTTACCAGCGGGGGTAATGAAGCCAATTTCAGCGGAATGGCGTTAGCTTTGGCCTCGCGTTTCCCGACTTCGGTCGAGGAAGGCGTGGCAACCATTGGCGGAGCGCCATTTGTTTACGCGTCGGCCGAGTCGCATCATTCGCTGGACAAATCCGCCGGCTTGCTTGGGATCGGACGAAAAGCGCTACGTCGAATCGCGTTGACAGATCGCTTGCAGATGGATCCGGCAAAACTGGAGCAGGCGATCGAGGATGACCGGTCCGCGGGACGTCTTCCCTTCTGTGTTGTTGCAACCGCGGGCACGACGAGTTCAGGAATCGTCGATGACATCGTTGCGATCGCGGATGTCTGCCGCCGCCACGATGTGTGGCTGCATGTGGATGGCGCTTACGGCGCAGCAGTGGTCTTCTCCGATAAGCATCGTGATCGCGTACGAGGGATCGAATTGGCAGACTCGATCACGATTGACCCGCATAAGTGGTTATCGGTTCCGTTTGCGGCCGGTGTCATTCTCACGCGGCATCCCAACGTGCTGGAACGGGCGTTCTCGGTGGCGTCGCCATACATGCCCAAGGCGGCCGGGGCGCAGTTGCCGGACAACTCGCGCATCAGCACGCAGTGGACGCGGCGCATGAACTCACTGAAGTTATGGCTTACGTTGCGGGTGCATGGGCGGCAGGCCTATGAGGAGTACATTGATCGGCAACTGGAGTTGACGCAGAGTTTTGTCGAGTGGATCGAGCGGTCGGCAGAATTTGAAATCGCCGGGCCTACGATGCTGACCATCGTCAATTTTCGCGTAAAGGCGGAGGGCCACAGTCGGCAGCAGTTGGCGGCGCTTCATGCGGAGGTTGTCGAGGAGGTCACGCGCGACGGACAGCGCTGGATTTCAGAAACGGTGGTGAATGGAAAGAGCGTGCTGCGGATGATGGTGATCAGCTATCTGACGGAGGAACGGCACCTCAGAGATCTGGAAAACGCCTTGGTGACTGCAGGGAAGGCAGCCTTATCGCGAGTGCCTGCAAGCGCGGCGAACCCTGTGAGGGACTAGTAATGAAATGCACGCTTGCCTAAAGTCTGGCCATAGGGACTCGTTAGGAGCAGCGCTATCGTAGCGTCGTCTGGCCACATTTGACGCTGGGTCGGTAGCGCTTTGCTGTGGAAAGTTGCGAGAGAACAGCTCTTAACCGCAAAGGGCGCAAAGAACGGCCGCGAAGAGCGCAAAGAAAATCTTTAATCGGCTAAAGTCATCTTACTTGGCCGGTTTCTTTGCGGCGGAGGTGCGCGACCGTTCAGGGACGTATTCCTGCTTGTCCACACCAAAGTTAGCGCTCAGGTAGTCGATCAGGGCGTCGCGGTCTTGCGGCTCGACGAGCGCTCCCCACTTAATCATCTTGTCGACTTCCTTCGTCCATGCTGCTTTGCTGAGGCGCTGTTGCAAGATGATGCGCGCATCGTGGCATTCGGCGCAGGCGGTCGTCGCCTTGGCCTGCATGGGACCGGCGGGCAATTCCGTGTTCGAGGCTGACTGGGCCCACACGAGCGGCAGCACGAAGGCGACGACGAGCAGAGAAATGACGACGCTACGCTTGTACATGGATCTTCACCTGATCGATGGCGTTGTTGAGGTAGCCGCTGGGATTCCAAACAGGCGCGGGCGGCTGCGCTCGGCCCTGGCTATCGGTGGCGCGGGAGAGAATGGTGTAGTCTCCAGACTTCGGAGCCTTCCACTGATAACTAAATAACCGCCACGCATAGTGAGCGCGCTCTTTGCCGAGTTCCGCAGGCTGCCAGGAATTGCCGCCGTCAGTGGAGATCTCGACCCGGGTCACGTCGCTCTCGCCGGCCCACGCTACACCTTGGATGCGGACGTTTGGCGAACGGGAACTGGACCCATCCGATGGGCTCGAGATTACAGATTTCACGTTGAGAGCCGTAACCGGATGCGTGTCTTCGGGCTTTACCGGTTCACCCGGCTTCACCGGTTGGTTCGGCATTCGGTAGCCGGGGGTCATGAAGTTGCCATCGAATTCTTTCTCGAGGACCTTGATTTCCGTCAGCCATTTGCAGGAAGCGGCGCCGATCCAGCCGGGTGTGAGTGCGCGCGCCGGGAAGCCGTTGTGTTTCGGCAAGGACGCGCCGTTCAGGTGTGTGGCCACCAGCGTGTCGGAGTCCATGGCCTTTTCAATCGGGATGCTGCGAATGAATGGAGGAACTTTGCCCGGAACTTCGTCGAGGCCGCGGAACATCACATGCTTGCCCGTGCCCTTGACACCCGCGCGTTCGAGGATATCGTGCAGGCGCGGGCCGCTGAAGCGACCGGTGCTGACTGCGCCTTTCTGCCATTGGACCCCTGGGACCTTGGGGTTGTGATATGCGCGGCCGTTCCCGGCGCATTCCAGGGTGTTCACAACGGAGTGCGTTTCCATGCGGCCGAGTTCGGCGAGCGTGAGGGTGTAAGGCTTCTCGACCTCGCCGCCGACGCTGAGCTTCCATTGCGCCGCGTCGAACGTGCTGGGTTCGTGCATGTGGTTGCGCACAAAGAAATGCTCTGCAGGCGTGAGCCAGGTCTGGAAATATTGCACCGGCGTTTCCAGATCGAAGAAGCGGTAGGAGCGCACGATCAGATCTTCTTTGCCGGGAATGGCGATCTGGGCATCGGCCGCCCAGGAGAGCAGCGGGTTGCCTGCGGAAGCAACCAGTGCCGCGCCGGTCATGTTCCTCAGGAAGTCTCTTCTGGAAAACATTGGATTGTGCCTCGAAAGAAATTGCAGACCACAGTTATAGCGCAAAACGATCAAACGATTCGAGGGCAACTCTTCCGAGTTTAGACGGCCGGAGTCAATCCCCAACGGCTTTGCAGAGTTCGCTCCATGGTGCGGAACACCAGGCGATTCACCAGGTATCCGAGGGCGATGATCATGAGCATGACCGCGATGACCTGGCTCATGTCGTTCAGATCTCGGCCCATCATGAGCAACTGCCCAAGGCCTATGGTGAGAAAAATCATTTCCGCCTGGATGAGCGAACGCCAACCGAAAGCCCATCCCTGCTTTAGCCCGGAAACGATGTAAGGCAGGCTGGCGGGCAGCATGACGTACCAGAACAAACGGAAGCCGGAGGCGCCCAGATTGCGTCCGGCCATGGTGTAGATCTTCGGCATCTGCTTGCGGCCATCTTCCATCGCGATGGTTACCGAAAGAACGCAGCCCATCAACACGACAAAGAGAATGGCCTTCTCGCTGAGACCGAACCAGAGAATGGCGAGAGGCACCCAGCAGATGCTGGGCAGCGATTGCAGGCTGACGAGCAATGCGCCGAGGGTTTCTTCGAGGAATTGATTGCTGGCAACGCCGAGCCCGAGGATCATGCCGAGGACAACCGATAAGCTGTACCCAATCAGCATGCGCTTCATGGTGACGGCGATCCCGATGAGGAAACTGTGATCCTGTACCCCGGCCCAGAGAGCACGCGCCACTTCCCATGGCGCAGGAAACAGGTAGGGAGGCCAGATGCGCAGCTTCGCCAACAATGCCCAAAGTCCCAGCAGCGCAGAATAGAAAATGACTTGATTCGTAATCCTTCGAACCACGCCTTTGCTGAGAATGCTTCGCCACTGAAGGGGAGAAGGCTCACCCGCGCTGGCAGGCACACCGGTAGCGCGGGACTCTACCATAGGGCCGATCGCATGATCAGCTACGTCGTTCATGGGCGTACTCCGCTTCCAGGGACTTGTTAATTTCGTCGCGCAAGTGATCGAGGATTTCGCGGGCGGTGCGGGCGACTTCGACCTCTTCCAGATGGCGCGGCCGGGGCAGGTCGACGGCGAACTCTTTTTTCACCCGGCCGGGACGGAAACTCATCAGAGCGACCCGATCGCCCAGCCGAACGGCCTCGCGCACATTGTGGGTAACGAAAATGATAGTACGGCCGGTCTCGGCCCAGATTTTTTCCAGCTCATCGTGCAGCATGTCGCGGGTCTGCGCGTCCAGAGCGGCGAAGGGCTCGTCCATCAGGAGAACGTCGGGCTCAGTCGCCAGAGCTCGAGCCAGAGCGACGCGCTGACGCATGCCCCCTGAAAGCTGGTGCGGGCGGCTGTCCTTGAACTGCGAAAGATGAACCAGGCGCAGGTAATGCCGGGTGCGTTCTCTCCGTTCGGATTTCGGGAGGCCCTTCATCTTCATGCCGAATTCCACGTTCTGTTCCACCGTGAGCCAGGGGAACAACCCGTGTTCCTGGAAGATCAGAATACGATCCGTTCCCGGCGAAGTGACTGTCTCGCCGTCCATGGCGACGCGGCCCAAGGTGGGCTTCTGGAGTCCGGCAATCAAGTGGAGCAAAGTCGACTTGCCGCAACCCGAGGGACCAACAATGCAGAGGAACTCACCGGGATGCACGGCCAGATCGATGCGATCGAGCGCCAACAGGTGCGAACCCGTGTCAGTACGATAACTGAGCGAAACTTCCTGCAGATGAATTTTAGGCGTCGCGCACTCAGCCTGCCGAATGGGCATTTTTATGGCGTTGCCGATCAGAGATGTGCCCCGCACGGGCTTTCGGTACACGCTGGGCAAGGAGGGCTCGGACGCAACGAATTTCGTGTTCGGAATCATTGAATGACTTTCGTTCCCTTTTCCGACAAAACCTGGTTTAAGAGTGAAAGATCGTAGAGGCCGGAGAGGTCGGGCATCTGGCGTCCCAGAAAACCAGCTTCATATGCCGACTTTGCCGCGCTCAGGAGGGAGCTGCGCAGAGGATCGTAGGTGACCTGCACGCGACCGAAGGCTTCGTCGAGCACCGCATCGGGAAGCGCTTTTCCGGTTTCTTTCTGAATCTGCTGATTCAGGATCTTCTTCGCCGCCGGAAGATGTCCGTTGATCCAATCCGTTAGCTCGACGTGCGCACGCAGCCAGTTCTTAACAATGTCGGGATGGTCCTTGAGAAATTTGGTGCTCACGATGAGGTTGGCGCAGACAAACTGTTGGTTGGGCCAGAGTGAGCGCTCGTCCAGGAACAGGCGCCCATTCCCTTCCCGGATGAGTCGCGTAGCCCATGGCTCCGGCGCCCACGCGGCATCGAGTTGCTTCTTCAGAAACAGAGTAAGCTGATCGGGATTGGCGAGCGGGATGATTTGCACGTCGCCACCCTTATCCGTCGACTTCAGCCCGTTGGCCTTCATCCACGAGCGCAGGGCGACGTCCTGCGTATTGCCCAATTGCGGAGAGGCAACTTTCTTTCCGTGAAAGTCGGCGGGGCTTTGAATGCCCGAGTCGTTGCGAACAATTAACGCCGCGCCGCCACTGGCGGCGCCCGCGATCACCCGGAGCGCTTCGCCGTTCGATCGGACGTAGCCATTGATCGTCGGATTCGGCCCGACGTAGGTCATATCGATCGCGCCCGCGAAGAGCGCTTCGATGGCGGCGGGACCCGCATTGAAAGTCTTCCAATCGACCTTGACGCCGGGGCCCATCGCTTTTTCAAAGTCACCGTTTGCCTTGCCGACCATTGCCTGGGCATGGGTGATGTTCGGAAACGCGCCCACCCGAATCGTGACCGGCGTCTGGGCAGCGGCCGACCAGGACGCCAACAGCACGCTGATCGCGAGGGCTGCCAAGGTTCGGAACATGGACTAGGCCTTGCTGCCGGTTCCGTGCACCACCATGGGAAGAACGCTGGCCGGCTCTTTTTGCTTCTTCTTCCTGGCGCGCCTGGCAGTTTTCGCGGGCTGCGGGTCGCTCACGATGTCAGCGAGTGTCGTGTGCTCCAGAATCTTGGCGGCGGCGTTTCGGACATCGAGAAAAACCTGGTAGAGGGCGCGATGGGCGTGATCTTTGTCAATCAGCGCGCGGAGTTGCTCGGCGTCGCCAAAGGGAGCGAGCGGGCCGTCAATGAGACGAATGATTTCGCTGAGACGGATCTCCGAGGGCGCTCGGCGCAGTGCGTAGCCGCCCTTGGCGCCGCGAACGCTTTCGACCATGCGCGCGTTCTTCATTTCCAGGAGAATGAGTTCCAGGAATTTTTCCGGGAGGTTTTCTTCGTAGGCGATATCGCGAATTTTGATTGCACCCTGATTGTGGCGACGCGCCAGCATCATCATGGCTTGCAGAGCGTAAAGTCCTTTTTGAGAGATCTTCATCGGTCACCTGGGAATGTCTATTTTATCTATAGAGTTTATTTAATTCCAGTACATTGCACGCCGGCTGCCACGGGTTCCGAAGCGGACAAGGCAGGCTAGAAGCTTATTTATCAGTGGGTTACACAACCGGTCTTGGCGAAGAGAGGTTTAGGAGGTATGCACATTTTTGCAGTTGAGACCGGGATTCCGGATCTATCGGAGGCGGCTAGTGACAAGAGCTGCCGTTGGCGGAGAGACGCAAGATCTGTACGGTAATGTTATCGGGGCCGCCGCGTTCACGGGCCATCTTCACGAGCTCGGAGCAGGCGGCTGCCGCCTCGTGCTCTTCGACTACCTTGAGAATCTCGGGCTCTTGCACAAGGCCCCACAAGCCATCGGTGCAGAGGATGAGCGTATCGCCGCTCTCGAGGGTGACCGGAGTCTCCGGCGAGTCGGCAACCACTTCGCCGCCCGCGCCCAGCGCTGCCGTGAGAATGTGCCGTTGGGGGTGACGTTCGGCTTCATCAGAGTTCAGGATCCCGGATTCCACCAGCCGCCCAACGTATGAGTGATCCTTTGTAAGACGGGAAATGGAATTGTGCCGCACGAGGTAGAGGCGGCTGTCGCCGACGTGGACATAGTAGAGGCGGAAATCATTCAGCGCGAGGGCTGTGCAGGTCGTGCCCATTCCCTGGAATTCGGGATGAGCTTCGGCATACTGGCGAATACGTTCGTGAGCCGCGCGAAAACCATTGAGCAGAGCATCGCGAGGATCGAGAGCCGGGTCGTGGTCGTAGACGTCGCGGATGGTTTCCACGGCCAGGCGGCTGGCTTCCTGCCCACCCTCATATCCGCCCATACCGTCGGCGACGAGGGCAAGCCGTCCCTTGCGCTTGAAATCGTCGTCGCTTTGCGCTTCCCAGTACGAAAGCGCGTCCTCATTGTTCTCGCGCTGGCAGCCAACGTCACTCAGGCTGGCGACCTCGATTCCGGGCCGAATCTGCATTGCGCCTCGCTGGAGAGGAATTCCGACTGGCTCGACACCATGTTCAAAGGGGAGTGCTGACCAACTCTTTCCGCGATCGCAAACTACGACCCGGCTGAGCCGGACACCCATGGCTACCTGATGGGTCCGTCGATTATATAACCGGAATCCGAGAACAGCGCAACGCGCAGGTGGCTCCCCCACTCCGCGCCCTGCCTGCGATTGCAGCGGCAAGTTTCTCAAAGCGAAGGACGCCGGGCCGAAGTCACACTCTCCGCCACTCGCCGTCGGACAGATGCTTGCTGGTGTAGTCCTCGACCTGGTGCTCATAGATCTGTTCGACGTGGTCCGGGCAGCTGGGCTCCCCATCGACCAGTTGAGTCGCAGGTTTCCCGCACATCGTGCAGACGTTCGATTTCCCGGAGTACTTTTCTTCGATATTGAGCACTTTCTCGACAACTTCCTTCAATTTCTCCATCTTGTCCTCGCTTCTGGCCGTGGCCACTGCTGGCAGCGCCTACACCATTGCCGGCTCTTCCACCGGCTCCAACTTCACCAACATCCTGATGGGCACGTCCAGAGCGCGGGAAATCGGACAGCGGCTCTTCGCGGCTCTGGCGGCCTTGTGAAATTTCTCGTCATCGCGCTCGGGAAGGCGGCTGCTGACATGCAATTCGATGTCTGTGATTTCCCAGTGCGTATGTTTCTCCCCCAGGGTCAGCACGGCTTCCGTTTTCACGGCTTCGTACTTGATGTGCGCTTTGGCCATTTCCTGCGCCACCATCAGTGAGACGCAGGACGCAACCGCCGCGGCCAGCATTTCCGAAGGACTGGTGCAGGGCTCGTTACCCGTGGCGGAGCCGAAAGAATACAGCGCGTTCGACATCACACCGCTGGTCGTCGTGACGGCGCCTTCACCGATGGCCGGACTGCCACGCCAGGTTGCAATTGCACTCCGAATCATAAGACCTCCCTTGGACAACCTACTGTGGTTATAAATCGAACGGCTTTGGAGGACAGTGACCTTGGGCACACGAAAGTGCGGTATGAGAAAAGCAGAGCACGGCGAGCATCACATGCCCGATGTGCTATTAGGATAAATCGAGGGAAAAAGCGATGAAGAATGCAACGTCAGCCGACTTGCTCTTCCATAGGAAGGCCGACATAGTTCTCTGCCAGCGACTGTGATGCGGCGCGGGAACTGGTAACGTAATCGAGCTCCGCAAGCTGGCGCTTCTGGTCAAACGGATTGCCCTCGTGTCGATGGAGCATGGAAGTCATCCACCAGGAGAAGCGCTGCACGCGCCAAACTCGCCGCAGGCAGGTCACCGAGTACTGATCGAGCAAGTTGGTCCGTCTCAAACTGTAGAAGTGTTTCAGGGCGCGGGCCAACACGCGCACATCGGCGACAGCAAGGTTCAGGCCTTTGGCCCCCGTGGGAGGAACAATGTGGGCGGCATCGCCGGCGAGAAACAAGCGCCCGTACTGCATGGGCTCGACGACGAAGCTGCGCATGCCGGTCACACCTTTCTGCAAGATCGTGCCTTCGTTCAACTGCCAATCGCTGTCATCTGAGAGGCGGGTCTGAAGTTCCTGCCAAATGCGGTCATCTGGCCATTGCGCGAGATCCTCATCATGGGAGCATTGCAGATAGAGGCGCGTGATTTGCGGGGAGCGCATGCTGTGCAAGGCGAAGCCGCGATCATTGTAGGCGTAGATGAGTTCTTCCGAGGAGGGCGGAGCCTCCGCCAGAATGCCGAGCCAGGCAAACGGATAAATGCGCTCGTAGACCGTAATTGCATGGGCAGGAATCGCGGTCCGGCAGATTCCGTGGGAGCCGTCGCAACCGGCAATGAAGTCGCAGTGAATCTCGCAGGTGTCGTCGTTCTTGTGATAGCGGATGCGTGGAGCTTCCGTATCGAAGTCGTGGACACTGACATCTTTCACTTCGAAGAAGATCGGGCGCTCGGTTTGCAGGCGCGCGCGGATAAGATCCTTGATGACTTCATGCTGGCCATAGACGGTGATGGCGCGGCCGGTGAGATCTTTGAAGTCGATGCGATGGCCTCGGCCTCCGAATCGAATCTCGATGCCATAGTGAGTCAGGCCTTCGCGCTGCATGCGCCCGCCGACGCCCGTCTGGTTCAGCAACTCCACCGTGCCCCATTCGAGGACGCCGGCGCGAATTCGCTCTTCACAATACTGGCGGCTGCGGTTTTCGAGTACGACGGAGTCGATACCCTCCAGATGAAGCAAGTGGGCAAGTACCAGGCCGGCGGGACCGGCGCCCACAATTCCGACTTGGGTTCGTAGTTCGGTCACTTGCGGGCTTTCGCAGGATTCATGGAAGGCGCATTCGTCACGATGTATGTGGAGCCCCAAAGCGGGCGATCACGTCCTGGGGAACAGCCTGGCCCTCGATGGCCTCGGGGTCGCTTTTGGAGCGCACCGCCCAAACGCGGGTTTCCGAGCATTCCACGGCCAGGACGTCGCCCTTGAAAACCTTATGCTGCACGTCGAAACTACTGCGCCGCCATTGCGTAATCGACGACTCGACCACAACGTCATCTCCGAAGCGGGAAGGCGCGAGAAAGCGGGCGCGCGTATCCACCATGGGGATGCCGACGATTCCGTAAGCCTTCAGCATTTTGTGCTTGGGCAGGCCGGCGGCTTCGAACAGGGCCGCTGTGCAGTTATCGAAGTATGCGAAATAGCGGGGATAATAAACGATCCCCGCGGGATCACAGTCTCCCCATTCGACGTGAATTGTTTTTCGGTTGGTCAACATGGATGTGAGTGGGTTTTATTTTTCCTCATCGATCTCCGCGAAGACGGCCTGCGCGATGTGAAACGCAGAATTCGCAGCCGGGACTCCACAATAAATGGCCGTCTGCAAAAGCATTTCCTTGATTTCGTCGCGCGTGACTCCGTTGTTCAATGCGGCGCGGACGTGCAAGCGAAATTCTTCCGTCCGGTTCAGGGCAATCGTGGTTGCGAGAACGATGAGACTCCGCGTGCGGCGGGATAATCCCGGGCGCGTCCAGATCTCGCCCCACGCATACCGTGTGATGAGATCCTGAAATTCTTCATTGAACGAGTTCCGGTTCTGAAGAGACCGGTCCACATGGGCGTCGCCCAGAACTGCGCGGCGTACCGTCATTCCCTTTTCATACCGCTCGCGATCATCCATGCAGACCCTCGCTCATGCTTGAAGAAAACTCGACAATTCCATCGTAAACGCTTCGGCGGCTTCGATGTTCGACAGATGCGCCGCCGGGAGTTCCCTATATTGTGCACCGGGAATGTGCTGCTCCATGAAATGCCCGTCCTCGGGCGGCGCGACCGGATCATGGGCACCCGTAATGATCAGGGTCGGCACACGAATGCGTGAGATCTGGTCACGCAGATCCGTATCCCGAATGGCAGCGCAGTTGGCAGCATAGCCTTCTACGGGAGTCGTCAGGAGCATCTGCCGAGTGGATTCGATAACAGACGGCGAGGTTGCGCGGAAATTGGGAGTGTACCAACGCTCCAGAACTCCATTCACGACTGCCCGCATCCCTTGCTTGCAGACCGTGTCGATACGGGTGTTCCATTGCTCCGCGGTGCCGAGCTTCGGGGCGGTGCTGCAGAGGACGAGTTTGCTGAGCCGCTCGGGAGCCTGCAAAGCGAGCCACATGCCAATCATGCCTCCCATCGAAAGCCCACAGAAATCAACACGCTCGATTCCAAGGTGATCGAGGATCGCGAGAACGTCTCGGGCCAGCTGATCGATGGTATAGGGGCCAGATGTGGCGGAAGATTGGCCATGTCCGCGGGTGTCGTATCGCAGGATGCGAAGATCGCGGCCTAAGACAGGCATTTGGAGGTCCCACATGGAGATGTTTGTTCCAAGCGAATTCGAAAACATCAAGGTGGGGCGCCGTTCAAGACCGGAGAGCTCATAGTTGATTCGTGCGTCATGAAGTTGCAGGAAACTCATGGAGGTTTATCGGGTCCCCGCCTTGCTCGCGGCAATCGCGCGATCGATGAACTGATTTGCCATTCCCGTGTAGTTGCGAGGGTCGAATAGCTTGTCTAGCTCGGCGGCACTTAGACGGGAACTCACTTCCGCATCCGCGGAGAGTATTTCACGGAGATGCATTTTCTTCTCGACGGCCTTTCGTGAGGCTACTTCGACGAGCTGATGAGCCGCCGCCTTGCCGATCCGCTTACCCAAAACCATCGTGACAGCTTCCGCATAGATGAGACCGTGCGTAATCTCCAGGTTCTGCAGCATTCGATCAGGCTGAACTTCCAGACCTGCGACGGTTTCCGACATTCGATGGAGCGCGCCGGCGCTCAAGCGAAACAGCTCGGGCAAAGTTTCCCATTCGGCATGCCATCCGCCGAGTCCTCGTTCGTGCTCCTGCGACATCGCGCTCAGCATGGTGGCGGCGAGCGCAGGGGCGCGCGTGGCCGCCGACAACACTACCGCACATGCGACTGGATTGCGCTTGTGCGGCATGGTCGAGGAACCTCCGCGGCCCTCTCCTGCCGGCTCGAACAGCTCAGCGATTTCCGTTTGCATCTGCAAGGAAAGATCACGAGCAATTTTCCCCAGGGTACCCGTGAGCAGGGCAAGAAACGTGGCGACCTCGACAAGACGGTCGCGATGCGCATGCCAGGGAAGATCGGGCAAGTTGAGTTTGAGATCGTTAGCGAGTTCCCCGGCTACATCCAAGCCGCGCTGGCCGAGGCTGGCGAGAGTGCCCGCCGCGCCGCCGAACTGGAGAACGAGAACGCGGCTGCGCAACTCCTGAAGGCGAGCGCGATGACGGGTCATCGCATCCAACCATCCCGCGGCTTTAAGTCCGAAAGTGGTCGGCACGGCTTGCTGCAGCCAGGTTCGGGCCGGCATGAAGGTCGCGCGATGGGTTGAGGCAAGACGGGCCAGGCCGTCGCACACGTGATTCATGTCGACTGCGATTCCGTTGAAAGCATCGCGCATTTGCAGGACGAGGCCGGTATCGATCACATCCTGGCTGGTCGCACCCCAGTGGACGTAGCGCATGGCCTCCTTGTCCCGCTTTCCAACAAGGTCGGTCAGTTGCTTGACTATCGGGATGGCAAGATTGCCGGACTTGACGGCGGCTTGCGCGAGGAATTCAGTGTCAAAGAGATCGGCGCGGCACTGACTCACAATGGGAGCGACGGCGGATTTCGGGATGACATCAAGCTGCGCTTCCGCGCGAGCCAGAGCCGCTTCAAAATCGAGCATGCGCTGCAGACGCAAATGGTCCGCAAAGATCGCGTCGACTGCTTCGGAGCCGAACAGTGGATCGAGCAAGGTCATGATTTTCGCGTTTGGGATGCTAGCAATCGAAAAATACCGTTTCTTCAGGACCTTGCAGAATGACGTCCCAGTGCAAGTTGCTTGAGTCCGCCGATGAGGTTTTCGCGATAAGCGTCGACCGGCGCGCCGGATCGACGAGCGCAAGAACGGGATCGTTGGCGTGGTGCGGGTCTCCGGGAAAATAGATCCGGGTCGCCAGACGCTTGAGCAATCCCCGCATAAAAACCGAGACTACGATGTGGGGCGCCTGGGTACTTCCCTGCGGTCCCGGAACTGGTCCCGGCTTGACTGTAACGATTCGGAACTGGCCCTCTTGATCGGTGGCAATGCGCCCATACCCTTTGAACGCAGGGTCAATCGGCTTGGCTTGCGTGTCTTCGGGGTGGGCGTACTTGCCGTGAGCATTGGCTTGCCAGATCTCAAGAACCGCGTCGGGCACGGGAACGCCGTCTCCATCCAATACTCGCCCCTCAATTGTCATCCGCTCTCCCGAGGCGCCGGGAGCGGCAAGATCGGCGCAGCAGAAACGCCTGAGACCGATGTCGAAAAATGGGCCGACGGTTTGCGAGGTAGTTGCGCTGAGCTTCACCCGAGTCCCTCCAGGGGCGTCTGCTCGCGTCCGCGCAGCACAATATCGAATTGGAATCCGAGCGCCGTTTCCGGAACCGTAGTTTCCCAATCGAATACCGAGATGAGCCGCTTACGGGCTTCTTCATCGGCGGTACAGTTGTAGATGGGGTCAGACGCAAGGAGTGGGTCGCCGGGAAAGTACATCTGCGTGACCAGACGGGTGGCGAACGCGGGTCCGAATAGGGAGAAGTGAATATGGGCCGGGCGCCATGCGTTGTAGTGATTGCGCCAGGGATAACAGCCTGGCTTGATTGTAATAAACCGGTAACGGCCTTCGGCATCGGTCAAGGTGTGACCACAACCGGTGAAGTTGGGATCCAGGGGAGCATCGTGTTGATCGATAGCGTGCAGATATCGTCCGGCTGCATTCGCTTGCCAGATCTCTACCAGCGTGTGGGGAATGGCGCGCGCATCTTCATCAAGGACACGGCCGGTTACGACGATTCTCTCGCCCTGCGGGGATGCCTTGTGTTGACGCGTCAGATCGAAGATGCAGGGAGATACGTCCTTTAGGCCGAACTGCGGGCCAGTCACCTCGGAAAGCGTCTGCGGGATCGAAACTGATGGGTGGATGGGAGCACGTTTGATGGACGAGACGTAAGCCGGATGCAGGTATTCCGGCTGGGTTCCGGCAACCGGCCGTCGATATCCCTGAAGCTCCGTTTTGAGATGCAAGCTGTCCCCCGGCTCAGCCAAAAGAGGCGAAGTGCAGAGTGTTGCAAGCACATTCGCTGGCCGCCTTCAAAATATCATCGCACCCAATGATTCCGGGAACAACCACCCAGGCCGAGTTTCACTGAGTCCTGGCGGACGGGCCGCGTGTGAAGCGCAGAGGTTTGTCCATGCCGCTGGCAAAGAGGAGCAAGTAAGGATCCTTCCATTCGTAACGCTCAGCCGCCTGCAGCGCGTTCAGGTATTTCGTTTCCTGATTCATGATGGGCTCCGGACAGGCCATCCTGGTGGAGCCTAGCCCGGTAAACTTTAACGACGTGCCGGAAATTTCGGATGCAGCGAAGAAGCGGTTGCAGGAGCCGTTCCCCGCAACTTTGCCGGCTTCTGGAAAGGAAAGAGTGGGGCGAACGTTGCTCACAACACCACTACCGGCGAGGTCCTCCAACACCCAATCGGTCCCGACCAGATCAAAGATCTCCGCTTTCTTTGCGGCTTCGGCAGCAGCGGCAGTGGCAGCGACCGGAGCGGCGGCGGTCGCCGGTTTGTGCTCGGACACACAGGATAGAAGCAACAAGCAAAAGGCAAGAACCAAGAACAGTGAGAGGAACTGGGTTCTTCATCCCGCACCTCACCGGGCGAGACTTGCGTGAGCTTCAAAACTATATCAACGCATTCGCTTCACGACTTCATGAGTTCGGATACAGCCCGGTATGCCTGGTCGATGGCACAATCGGTGTAGGCGATGGCGCCGGCGTCGGAGTTGGCAATCGCGATGTGTCCGAAAGGCTTTCGTCCGAGAACCCAGGGAGTTTCATCCTCTTTCCAGTCGGGGTCAAAGAGTGAATTGTATCCATATGCGTAGCCGTGAGCCCAGCGGTTCACGGTGATACCTTCGATGTCGTGGGCAGGATCGAATCCTGGCAGCATTCTCCCCAGTTGATCGCGGATGTTGCGTTCAAATGTGGCGAAGGGCGTTCGCATCAGTTCTGCGCGGCCGGCGCGATGCTGCTCGCGTTGAGAAAGGCCCGGCTTGCACGGCGTCCGAAGCATGAACAACACCATCGGTTCTTCTGGATTGCTTGGGAATTTGTACTCGCCGAGGGTAACAGGGAAATCGAGCGCAACATACGTATGGAAGCTGCCCGGAGCTTCGATGTGGTGCACTCCTAGTTTTTGGAAGGGGGTCCAATTCCTGATCGCGACGTGCGTGTACACCAGCGGAGCCTTCACGAGATAAGAGAGAGCCTCTTTTTGCTTGTCAGGAAGTTCAGGGCAAAGATACGGGATCATGCTGTTGTAACAGGCGAGCACGCAGTTCTTAGCGCGAACGCTCGCCAGTTGCCCGCCCCGCATGTACGCGACTTCGACTTCTCTGGCTCCGGCATTTGCCACGGGGGCATGTCGGACGCGCATGACCGTACTGTTCAGTCGAAGTCGCACGGGTGAGCCGTCCTGGTCGAGGCGGCTGTAGTCGGCTCGCGCCGTGACTACGTCTTCCATCGTGTGGCCGGGGATGCTGCCGGGAATCAGAGATCGCACCAGCAGGCGAGCAATGGATGCGTTCCCGTCGGGAAAATGGAAAATGTACGGCTCTTCCCTGCCCGATTCATCGCCGAGATTCATTCCGAGGAAACCTGCATAACTGTAGCCGCCGTAATCGTCCCCCGATTCATAGCAGGCGAGCGCCGAGACGGCATCGATGCCGACGGTGAACAGGTCGTTCGTGTAACTCTGAAAAAATTTGAGAGCGTCGGGATGGACCTTGCAAATCTTGGTCAGAAAATCGGCGTAACTAATTTTGGCAAGCTTGGCGCGCTTCTCAGGAGGGGAAAGTCCCGGTAAATAGTCCACCTTGTCGGTGTAAACGCGGGCGATGTCGCGTCGAACCTCGTCGGTGAGCGGAGCCTTCGCCAGAAACTCAGGCCAAGGAGTCGACCCCAGGCCGGACACAGTGCGGTCTTCACCAAAAGTCTCGCGATCGAAGAAGACCGCGGTTCCAAGTTTGCTGTAGAGCTTCTGGTCGTAAGCTTTGTAGAAACGCTCGGTGTCGATGCCCAGATCGGTGAGGACGCCGCGCGCGACTTTGCTGTAGTGTCCCGGGCTTTCGATCGATTGGGTGCCGCCGTAGCCCAGCAACATGCGGCCGCCCGCACGAAATTCGTTGCGCTTGGCGTGGCCGCCGAAATCGTCGTGGTTATCAAGAATCAGGATGCGGGACTTTTCACCGGCACTCTTGCGATAGAAGTACGCTGCTGCCAAGCCGCTGATGCCCCCGCCGACAATCACCAGATCGTAGGCCTCGCCAGTCGCCGTGGGCGCGCCGTCCGAATCCCACGCTTCCCCATCGCGAAGACGATGGGCGTAGGTGAAAGTGCCGTCATGGTTCCCACGCATGCCGGTCAGGGCTGGAGGGTAATAGCTCGGCGATTTCTCCGGCGCGAATTCGGCGCTCGCCCATGCATGCAGCAGCGGATCTGCCGCAAATAGGCCTCCTGCACCGATGGCGATCCCGTTCAAGAAGTCTCGCCGGGAGATTTTGCGGTGCATGCCTAAATCGCGATCGCTGGGATGAGGCGCCATGGGAATTCTCAGTGTCCGGGCACGGCGGCGATTATAGCTTGAGAGGGAGCAACCGGGAGCGATGCCGGAGGTTGGATTTTGCTGCGAACTGAGAACTGGCGCGACTGACGGCGCTTTACAGACGTCTACGGGTGCGAGCCGCGGAACTGGCGAGATCATTGGCCTCGGCGTTGTTTTCACGCGGGACGTGGGAGATGGAGAATCGCAAAGAGCGAACCAGTTTGCGGCAGATCCAGTGCAGGGAGTAGAGGCGCGGGCTTCGACAGCGATATTGCCCGGTCATCTGCCGGACGACGACTTCGGAATCGGAATAAACGTGAATGGCTCTAGCCTTGAGGGCCAAGGCGCATTGCAGCGCTTCCAACAAGGCAAGGTACTCAGCGACATTGTTGTCCTGGCGCCCAATCCACTTGGCGATGCGGATCTTTCCGCCACGCGGATCACTAATCACAACCCCAATGCCAGCCGACCCCGGATTGCCCAGGGACCCACCGTCGATAAAAGCGACTAGATCCGACATCTGTTGGTACCAAGATGCTGAATAAAAAGACTGCAGTCAAGAAATTTACTTGATTCCTCAAAACTTCAGTTACTAGGGATTTTGCTGAGGACTGTGAATTGCATGTGGAAAACCAGGAAGAAATCCTGAGTTCAGAAATAACCATCCGGTAGTCAGGCGCTTGCGATCGTGAGATTTTGCTCCGAAATTTCCACATGCTGCACTGAAATGGGGCATTGACATTTTTTAACCTGCCATTTACTTTCACTTCCGTCGACGGCTGAAAGGGTTGGCCCAAATTAAAACTTGGCCAGTCCGAAGTAAGCTGGGTGATCAGCGAGCCGAGGCAACTCGGAGCGCGACCAGACCTGAAAAAACCGACGGCTCTGCGAGGAGAAGTTGGGGTTTGGGACTGCGAAAGCAGTGATCGCATCAAGGGCTGCGACGGTACATGCATCCACGTTGCTTTGCTCCCTCGCAGGAGCAGGCGGCTGGAGCATAACCAAAGTCGCAGCCTTTTAATTTTTTGCCGCGAATAAATCCCGCCTAGCGGTTCTTCTCAGAACTTTCCTGACAAGAAATACAGTAACGGGTCCAAGGCAAAGCCTCGAGGCGCTTGGCGCCGATTTCCTCTTCGCAGACCATGCATTGCCCGAAGGTGCCATCGGCGATGCGCGCCAGCGCGGCGTCGATGCCCCCCAGCAGGCCTCGTGCGTGGGTGGTTTGCTGAAACATCAGCTCCTTGTCTAGAGAACTGTTGGCACGGTCGCCTTCGTCGGGACCGTAGGATTGCTGCATGGCCCGACCCTCTTCCTGGGTCTGGGCAATGCTCTTCAGGAGTTCCTGGCGTCGCTCCAGCAGCTGTTTCTTGAAGCGCTCGATCCGTTTCTTTTCCATTCTGACTATCCGCCCATCAGGGGCCGTTTCCGCGCTCTCTTTATGGTACCTGAACCCGGGTAGCGGTGCGGCAAAACGAAACGTCCCAGACTCAAAGAGTCGTGGGACGCTCGCCTTGAACAGCCCTCCCCCAAGTGCTGCTCGCCTCCCAATCTAGTTCCCGGCCAACGGGTTGTGAATGGCACCGAAGAGCCACATTTTCCCTTAGTTTTTACGATGAATCTGCGCTTCGGCAAGTGATTTGTGGCTGTGCCGGGCCTCTGTTCGCCATGTGATGCAAGTCACAAACCTGCGTGACGCCCGCCACAGCCCCGTGCCCACTCATCACTGAGAATCCCCCCACGCTGTAAGTGAGGGTTTGGCAACACCGCATTCAAATTTATCAGCAAGGAGGCGATGTGATGCTCTTGCACCGTCGCGTATTGATAGTTCTGTTCGCTCTGGCCGTGCTGGTTGCATTCACCGGCACCAGCCAGGCGATTCCGGCATTTTCACGGCAGTACGGAACCTCTTGCAGCACCTGCCACATCGATTTCCCCAAGCTGAACGACTTTGGCAAGGCCTTCAAGGATGCAGGTTTCAAGTTTCCCAAGGACGACGAGAGTTTCATCAAGATCCCGCCTGTGCTGCTTGGAGCCCAGGCCAACAAGGAACTGTTCCCGCACTCGATCTGGCCAGGCAGCATCCCAGGGCTTCCGCCAATCGGATTGCGTTACAACCAATTTTTCCAGGTGGTGAGCGCGAATCGAAACAACTTCAACCTGCAGGACACCACCGGCGATCCCGCCAACCAGCAATTCATTCCGCGGACCGATTTCCAATCGGGCTTGTTCAGCATTTTCACGGCGGGGAACTTCGGCAGCGACATTGCGTTCTGGGTCGATGACGATTTCAGCGTAGGCGGAGCGAATGCTGCCGGCGGTTTGGGCGATGGTTATCTGAAATTCGTGAACATCGGCCGCTTTCTCAAGCTTCCAACCGATGCCCTGAGCCTGCGGGTGGGACAATTCGAACTCGACTTGCCCTTCAGCCCGGCGCGCAGTTGGAACCTGAGCGGTTGGGATATTTATGACCAATCGAATATCGGCGCTCCCGGGCAGAACGTGAACAATGCCTTCGCGCTGTCAAACGCAGCACAAGGCGTTGAGTTCAGCGGAGGACATCAGTACCGGGGCTATCACTACTCGCTTGCCATTGTGAATCAGAACACGGGTGGCACGCCGGGCAGCGGAACCAACGTGCCGCCGGTGGTCACCTACACGTCCGATTCGAATTTCAAGGACATCTACGCCCGCTTTGCCTATCGCTTCAATCTCGAGCGCGATCCCGCCAGCCGCAACGAGATCCAGGCAGCGGGAGCGACCGGCCCGCGGGATCACACATACCTGAGCCTGGGCACACTGTATTTTTACGGACGGTCGGTGCAGCGCTTCGCAGGACCAGGCGGATCGTCGATGGTGCTGACCTCGCGAGAGCCGTTCTACCGTGTGGGCGGAGACTTCAGTTTCAACTACCACACCTTCAACCTGTTCGGACAATTTATCTACGGTCGCGACCAGAACATTGTCCCGCTTCAACAGCCCGGCAGTCCGGCGCACTTCAGCGGCGGCTTCCTCGAGGCCGACTACCTGCTCTATCCATGGATGATGACTATCCTGCGCTGGGACCGCGTGAACTCCACGGCGGATTTCCTCAATAACATCGGAGCTGACCAGCTTAATCCGCCGCCGACGGCGTTCTTTTCGCCAGTCAGCACGGTGCGAAACCGGATCACCCCGGGGATTCAGTTCCTCATTCACGCCAATATCAAG
>OEKN01000358.1_pt3 | contig 22359 bp, 28 predicted proteins | sample 1503361 | NCBI WGS metagenome assembly OEKN01 (sample SAMEA104379592, study PRJEB20068) | metagenome | biome: 1000743; feature: 77; material: 1998 | place: USA | collected 2012 | depth 25 m
GTGATGTCGTGCTCGGTGCGCAGCTTGTATTTCTTGACCAAGTACAGCCCGAGAGAATTCTGGTCGACGAAGATCCGGCCATCAAGTTCCAGCGGTTTGTTATTCGACGGTTGCTCGTATCGCATGTTGAATACCTGGTCTCGCGGACGCAGGTTCTTTTCCGGAGCGCGATGACAGTTCAGACACCACTCCATCTGCAAAGTGGCGAAGTTGTACATCAGGGGCATGCGGTCGACCGGCCCGTGGCACGTGTCGCATCCCACGCCTTTGTTGACATGAATGCTGTGGTCGAAATACACAAAGTCGGGAAGATCGTCGACCCGCGTCCACACCAACGACTTGTTGTTGCGGAAGCTCTCGCGTACCGGCTCCAACAGCCCCGCGTTTGTCCAGATCTGTGAATGACAATTCATGCAGGTCTTGGTTGGTGGGATGCCGGCAAATTTGGAACTTTCGACCGAAGTGTGGCAATAGCGGCAGTCGATGCCCAGGCCGGCCACGTGATGCTGATGACTGAACGGAGCCGGCTGCGGACGTACAACCCCAGCGTAGGTGACGTAGGGGGAACGCTGGATCTGTGCTGCCGCCCAGAAAAGCGCCGAAATAATAAATACAGATCCAAAGATCGTGGCACGGGAAATCGTGTTGGTACTGCGATGAAAGATCTGCGCCATTCGTCATTCTTCCCCGCGGTGCGAACAAGTTCTGTCGCTTCCGGCTCGCGAAGTAACCCCCTCCCGTCGTTTTGCACTCGTTGACCCGGCTTGCAGAACGCGCTTCATACTCAAACGACTTCTCGACCTTCTTTCGTGGAAACATTTTCAGTCGGTGTGCGCAGAACTGGGAACAACACTCCGCGCAATCGCAAACGCGCCTTATACAGTTGAGACTTCGACGCGTCGGCTGACACTTTCAATATCTGAGCAACCGCAGTGTGTTCGTTTCCCAGAACATCGTGCAGTACAAACACGATCCTAAGGTCGAGCGGCAACTCGACGATGGCTTGTGCGAAACGCCAGGGCACGATGTCTGTCGTGCGCGAGTCAGGCGCCAGCTTAACCTCATGTGTATCGTGGTTGTCGCGGCGCTGACTGGTTTCTGTCCACAGCGAGGTGTCACAATGTGGCTGCTGATTGCGAAGCCGCCTCCGGAGCTCACTTATTGCAGACCGGTATAAGACAGTCGAGAGAGTTGCGTCGCGCTGGCACGTTTTCAGCTGGCGAAAGAGGCCGAGAAACGCCTCACGCATTAGAGTCTCTGCCTCCGCCTTGTTCCCTACGGTCAGCAGACAGAAAGAGTAAATCTCTCGACTGTGCAACTGGTAAATGCGCTGGAAATCAGTAGCGCTACCACGGGGAGATAGTTGGTTGTTACTTAAGCCGCTTTCCCGCCACTTAAAATTGGTTGGAGTGTGCTCCATTTCTGAACAGGCGGTCATCACGGTTATTCCAGCATTGCCCCGACTTTCACCATGGATCGCATAACAAACTCCAGACAATGGCGAACCCTCAGTGCCGCGGAAGACTCGCTGCGAAGATCCACTTCATTCGAGCTCTGTCGCCCCCGAAGTTAGGCGTTCGCAGACCGCGACGACCCGTCCAACTCTGGAGTTTGCGATGTCAAAACGGGGTCAATAATGAAGCTGGCGCCGTCAAGAGATCGTCAAGGCGTGAGTAGGCGCCCGGATACGTTCGGGACGAAGGCTGTTATTTCGAGGCTTCTAGGGATTGCTGGACGCCGCGAGAGTGGCGCAGGACATCTGACTGAGCGTCGCTGCGAAGGACCTTGCTGACCTTGAAATGTTCAAGCAGGCGCACACTGGATCGGGCCTTACCTCCAATACCAGTCAGCGCGGGTTCGAGGCACACTTGGTCCGTTCAAGGGCTTCGCCATGAGCGTCTGATACAGATTCAGCTGCCCCCTGCAAAAGCGGTGTCCCGAGCCGGCCATATACAAACGCCAGATTCGATACACAGTGTCGTTCGTGATGCGTCGGGCCTCCTCCGCGTGGGTTTCCAATCTCCGTACCCAGTGCTCGAGAGTCAGGGCATAGTGCTCACGGAGACTCTCAACATCTCTAACTTCGAAACCGCTTTTTTCCGCTGCGCCAAGGGTCGCATTGAGCGGCACGAGCTCCCCGTCCGGGAAGACATAGCGGTTGATGAAGGATGGTCCGCTTGGCTTACGATCCTCAGGGATGGCAATACCAGAATTCAAGAATTCTCCGCCCGGACGGAGCAACTGCCAAGCTCGCCCGAAGTACTCCGCCAACATAGCCTCACCGACGTGTTCAAACATCCCTACGCTCACGAGTTTGTCATATTGCAGGTTCGGGCCCAGATCGCGGTAATCGGAAATATCTACGCTGCATCGCTCTTCGATGCCTGCATCGCGAATCCGCCGCCGCGTTACCTCCGCCTGCCTTGTGCTGAGGGTAATTCCTCGGGCCCGTGCGCCATACTCAAGCGCTGCATGGATCACCAGGCCTCCCCACCCGCAACCGATATCCAGCAGACGGTCTCCTCGACGCAGTCGCAGCTTCCTGCAAATGTAGTCCAGCTTGTTGTATTGCGCCGTATCCAGATCATCTTCCCGACTTGCGAAATAAGCGCAGGAGTACACCATACGTCGGTCCAGCCAGAGAGCGAAGAACTCGGGCGGTAGGTCATAGTGATAACGAACGGCCTGAGAATCACGTTGCTTTGAATGAACCAGACCTGGCAGGCCAGCTCCCTGGCGGCGTTGATGCGCTTGTTGGTCGGTGGCAACCTTTCGCAACAGACTGGCGAGATGCACCCCTCGCGGAACGACGCACTTGTGTTCCTGATCGAGGAGATAGTCGGCCAGCTCGAAAGCAGCCACAATGTCACCCTCGATGTCGAGGTCATCAAAAATGTAAGCTTCACCCAGTGTCAACTCGTTGGGCGACTTTATCATCTTGGCTAGCGCCTCTGGATGTTTAACCACCAAGGTAAACCGAAGATCATGGTCTGGCCCCCATGTGCTGCCATCCCACAACCGGATCTGAAAGTTACCTTTCGGGTAATCAGCGAGCAAACGCTCAAGGAGCTGCAGGCTGCCGGGAACGAGGGCTTGGTCAAGCGCGGAACCCGGAATCAGGTTCATGACACATTCCCGCTCTCTCGACAGAAGGACGGCTTGACTTGACCTGTGGAATGTTCGCGCGCCGTGCTGGACGAGTCCGCTCTACGCCATCGCTCCCGGACGGCTCGATAGTTCTGATCTGCGTTTCTACGCATGTGACCGATATTCCCCGCTAATTGGTGGCGTCAGCATAGCCAGTCTTCGCTGGGCATGTGATTTCTTATGTGTTCCAAAGGCCAGCAGTACGAGACCGACCAGGCCCTCCCCGAGCACCCACCACAAAAACAAGTGGGAGCCAACACGTAACCCCGCATAAACGAAACAGACTAATATCAGGTCCATCCAAAGGAGCACCTTGCCCACGGTGGCCATCACTGAACCACGACGTCGTTCTTCTATGGCTGCGATTTCCTGTTGAACGTGCTGGTCGACGACTTCTAGCATGCCAAGTGCCTCCTCAGCAGAAAGCGATGAGAACGAAATCGTAGGCGGTGCCACATCGTTCAGGAGTCGATATTAAAGCCCGCAATGTCTAGAGAACGTCAAAAAGAACGAGGTTCGCGTCAAGAAAGCGTCACGGGGAACCGGCGATCGGCTCGCACAACTGTCGAAGCTGCTTCCAGGTCACGTCTCCATGGCAAGAAACAGAGAGCAGCGTCAACGTTCAACCAATCAAGACAACGCCAAGTGGCCTTGCCGCAATCTTGCGAAGTAGTGGTCAAGAACAGCGACGCCGGGCTGGAGCGTATGAATGATGCTGACACCTTCACCTGACAGACAACGACTCGTCGCGGGTTTCGAGCTGAGGCACAGTACTGTTCAATCATCCACATGTATCGTATTGCGATCTATTGCATTTTCGGCGATTGCGACGAGCATTGAAAGAAAACATCTTTTCATGCGGCGGATGCATCCTTGCTAAGTGAGGAGCGAGGAGAAGGCAAATGTTGGGAGTGAGATTGGTGCACCTGATCGAGGGGCACGCTGAGTCGTTGGCGCAGGGGCTGACTGAGCAACTCCAGAAGGCAGACCGTACCCGCGACTTCCGCAAGATCTCCTCCGAGGAACTGCACCGCTCGGCGGCCGAACTGTATCGGAATTTGGGAGAATGGCTGCTGCGAAAGACCGCGGATGACGTCGAACGCCGGTTCAGGACCATCGGCACCCGCCGAGCTGGCGACGGAATCGGCCTGGATCAATTCGTCTGGGCGGTGATGACGAGCCGTGATCATTTATTGCAGTTTCTACGGCAGGAGGCTTTTGCTGACAGTGCCTTGGAACTTTATGCAGAGTTGGAGTTGCACCGGTTGCTCAACCAGTTTTTCGATCGTGCGGTGTATTACGGGATATTGGGATACCAAAAGGTTGCAGAGCAAGATCGGTCCCACACTTGTTCCTTGCCGCTGAAGCAGGAACCGAGCCACTGGCCACATCGAGTCGCTATGCGCAGTGGCGCAAGACCACGACAAAGGAACTCGGGTTAATTCGTCCTCGTTCGCACATAGAACGGAAGCCAACAGCCATGTGGTTGAGTGCTCTCTTTATCCTGTCGTGCATGATGACGCCGATCCACTACGATGCCCGCACCATTATTCAGCGCTCTGTCGAAGCAAACCATTCCGACTGGAACGCTGCTCCTGCTTACGACTACTTTGAGCAGGATCAGGAAAACGGAAAGACGAAAACTTACGAGGAGCTCATGATCCTCGGTTCTCCCTACGAACGACTGGTTGGGGTGAATGGAAAATTGCTGACGCCAAACGAGCAAACAGAAGAACAACAGAAGCTCGACGAAGTCACGTCCAGACGACAGCGCGAGTCGGCTCAGCAGCGAGAGCAACGGGTAGCCAAGTATGAAAGGGATCGCAGGCGTGATCATCTGCTGATGGACGAGTTGGCGAAGGCCTTCGACTTCAGACTGCTCGGCCAGCAGAGGCTAGGACCGTACAACGTGTTTGTGCTCAAGGCAACACCGCGGGCGGGTTATCAACCCTCAAGTATGGAAACGCAGGTACTCACGGGAATGCAGGGGAAGCTCTGGATCGATACCAATACCTTCCAATGGGTCAGGGTCGAAGCCGAGGTGATACACGCCGTTTCCATCGAAGGGTTTCTGGCACAAGTGGAGCCAGGCACGCGCTTTGAGCTGGAGAAGATGCCTGTAACCGATCGCGTCTGGCTGCCGAAGCACTTCGCGATGAGATCCCGTGCCAAGATCCTCTTTGTCATCAGCCACAATACGCAAGAGGACGACACGTATTTCGGCTACCACCGGCGGCTCCGATCCACCACCAGCGCCGTGCACACCAAGCCGTGACCGAACTAGGTTCGCTCCTTGACTCCAGAGCGCTGCATGATGCAAGTCTGTGTGAATGGCGGGATCGGCAAAGTAACGTAAATGTAGTCCGCGCAGGGTCGGTCATCGAACATACACCTTGCCATTTGAATCTGCCTCTCAGTGCTATGTCAGTTTCTGCCGCAAACCCACATTGCGAGTACCGATAAGACTGATGTCCTGGATGCTACTGTCGTGGTACACCTTGATTTGCCCCGCCGATCCGTTGTCCCGCGCGTGCCCGGAAGCTGCCCCCGGTTGGGTCCAGCACGTGGCCAGCGAATCCAAGGCCGCTTAGCGCGGCTAGTCGTTCCGCCTGGACTCCGAGTGGAGGCTTTGGCCTTTCGGTTGAGCTGTCGGTCGTTTGCAGAAAGCGACACCGCGATGACTGTGCTTTTCTCATGACTTTCTCGCCACAGCCTTGGGCCGAGTCGGTTTGCCGGCTCACGCTGAGCTATCTTTCAGTGCAGCCCAGGCCATTTTGGAAGCCAATGATTTGGAAAGAAGGTGGCCCGAGCAAATAGGATGGCAAATAGGATGAAGGTGCACCGCTGTCGTGTAACCCAAAACGCTTGGGCTCGAGCCTTGTTCGGTTCCCAATCGCTTACGCTCGTCGCGATGCCGAAAGGGTCTTGATCGGCTGCGTCGTGTACGAGCCTGGAACCGGGCCACAACTTCGTGCTCGACTCCGACTGGCTGGCCTACCGCTCACTGAATTCTGCCCAGGAACCGGTTTTCCCGTAATAGAGACGCAGGTTGCACTGCTTAGGAGCAATGTGGGCAAAGTAGACGGTGAACTCCTTGACCGGCTGGCCAATTTCCCCGATCTTCATGGGAGCGCGCACGAGGTCTTGGGTTTCATCGTATTTCGCACTCTCGTCAACGTTCCTGTTGACAACCAGCGTCCAGTCATCTTTCTCGGGGATGACGTACAGGCTGAAAGCACCGGGAGGAATCTCGGCGTCATTAATGACGAGCCCCACCGGGGTAAACAAAACCATGGCCGGCTCGTCAGACGGCCACCGCTTGCCAACCGGAAGGCCTTCCTTCTTCTCGACCTCCGTGCGCTTGTAACGCACGGTCAGCTGCTTTCCGTCGGAAAACGTGCAGATCGCGGCAGGAACGTTAAGACTTTTCGCCATGGTGCCGGCAGATTGATCTCTCTCCTTGTCTTCCGCCGCTACGAACACGACCAGCAGTGCAAGAACAGCTAGTGTCCCAAGTGACTTCCTCATTGCTTTCCTCCACAACACCACACACCCATGTGGGGCTCCCTTTCGAACTCTCCGCATTCTCGTGGCAAGGAAACCGCCGCCTAGACTCCTCTTCCGGCAGGAATGGTTTTCCTGCCAGACTAAGCCGCCGTCTGTGCGGCGATCACCTGCCTCGCAGGCGTGTACTCCCAACTGGTTTGCGCAGGCGTCAAGGAGCACCCTGGCGAATCCGTGACCCGAACAATTTTGTTGCGAACAGCAAAGAGGACCAGTTCGCTGACAGAATGCAGTCTGAGCTTGCGCATGATGTTGCTACGATGCGTCTCCGCCGTCTTGACGCTTTACGCCCAGGATTGTTGCGACCTCTTTGGTGCAATTGCCCTCAGCTACGAGTTGGATGACCTCACGCTCACGTGCGGTCAATCCTGGAAGAGATGGCTCTTCTCTCGAACCACCCCGATCGGCCTTCAGGTATCCAGCCAGCACCATCTCCGCCATCCTGGACGTAAAGAACGTTCTGCCATTCTGCAGCGCTTCAGTTGCAGTCACAAGATCGCACCCGGGATCAGACTTCAAAAGAAATCCTCGCACACCAACTCCCAGAGCCTCCCGCATCACCTGCTCAGAATCGGAGTTCGTCAAGATCAAAATCCGCTGACGAGGGTTGTGGCGAAGGATCTGGCGCGCCGCTTCCAAGCCGTTCAGGCGTGGCATCGCCAAGTCCAGGATGACAAGATCCGGCTTGAGTTGCGCCGCCTTCTCCACAGCGTCGCGTCCGTCCGCGGCTTCGCCACACACTTCCCAGCCTTCATCGTGCTTCAGCAAGGAACGGATGCCCATACGAACCACGTCGTGATCATCAACTACCAAGATTCGAAAGGTTGTCATAGATCCAACTCCTCATAAGAGGCCTTTCTTCTAAGAAGATTCCTCTAGCAAGCACGGAGGCGAGGAATCGCGCCGTCGCTTATTCTTTGTATAGCGTGTCGTGTCAAAAGAGAGTCAAAAACGAAAGTGGTTCCGTCAAGAGGCAATCAAGGCACACGTTTCCCGATCCTGTGGCGCTTGCTTCAGAAGGGTTGGTTGCGTCTGTTCCCGTCGCCGCATGCCGGTGAGAGAGACTCTGGGGATTGTCACGCTGATGGATGGAAAGGGCAAATCTAGCGCTTTGCTGTTCCCGTCAAGATACCGTCCACAGGCGATATCCGACGCCTGGTTCTGTCCCAATGTGACGCGGCTGTGACGGGTTAATTTCGAGTTTCTGCCGAAGGCTATTGACGGTGGTGCGCAGCGACCGTAATCCCACTTCGCTCGATACCTCCCCCCAGACTTCCCGGATAAGGCGCCGCTGGGTGAGAAGCCTGCCGGCGTTGATCACCAGAACCTTGAGGAGTTCGTATTCAGACTCCGATAGTTCGACCGGCTCTCCGCCCACCTGCACCGCTCGGTGACTGAGATCAATAGCCAGATCCCCTATCGTAAGGACCGGCAGCTGTCCCAAGCTTTGGCGAAGCAGTGTCGCTCGGATGCGTTCCAGCAGCCGGGCAGGTTCACAGGGTTTTGTCAGATAATCATCTGCACCCGCGTCGAGAGCAGCCAGCTTGTCGGACTGCGAGTCACGAACCGAAAGGATGATGATGGGTGTCTGGAGGGAACGTCGGAGACGGCGGACAACCTCGATGCCGTCGATGTCCGGCAGGCCGAGATCGAGAAGGATCACGTCCCATGGTGCAGCGCCGACGGCCGTTTCAAGAGTCTCTTCACCGGTCACAGCTTCGTAGGTCGAATAACCACGAGCCGCAAGCCAAGCGCAGATGGGTCGCCGGATCGACTGTTCGTCATCCACGACCAATACTCTCGGTCTGCGTTCGCTCAAGGTGGATCCTACCTGGACCATCGGAATCTCAGGCTAACGAACGCGATGTCTAGAAGGTATCAAAAAGAGGCTGCCGCCCGTCAAGAACCCGTCAATCGCCCCCAGAAACCACATCCAGCGGATGCTCCACTTCCAAGCGATACCCAACGCCAGGCTCGGTCACGATGTAGTGAGGCCGCCCCGGATCGCCTTCCAGCTTGCGTCGTAAGTTACTAATGTTGACGCGCAACAGATGCTGAGTATCTTCGTAATGGGCTCCTCCCCACACCTCCCGAGCTAACTGACGGTGAGTAAGAATTTTTCCCGCGTGGCTCACCAACACCTTTAGCAAGCTATATTCAGTCGGCGTAAGTTGCACCTCATCGTTGCCGAGGCGTACACGTCTTGCGGCAAGGTCCACCGTCAAATTGCCCGTCACGAATACCGGGCCGCTTTCCTCCTTGTAACCCCTGCGCAATGCCGCCCGGATGCGTGCCTGCAGTTCGCCGGCGCTGAAAGGTTTCGTCAGATAATCGTCCGCGCCGGCATCCAACGCGGCGATTTTTGCTGATTCGTCTCCCTGAACTGACAGAATAATGATCGGAGTCTGAGACCATTCCCGCAGGTGGCTGGTGATCTCCTTCCCACCGATGTCCGGCAAACCTAGATCGAGAATGATGACGTCCGGGTGCACCGCGGGAACGGCCTGGAGTGCTTCCTCTCCTGTGGACGCTTCATGGACCGAATAGCCGTGCGCGGTCAGCGACGCTCGGAGAAAGCGACGGATAGCCGGTTCGTCGTCAACGATCAGCACCCGCGGTCCTGGTTCAGTCATCTCTCTTGCTCGGTCGGCAATGTGAATTTTACTTCTGTTCCGCCTCGTGCAGGCCGTTCGATCCAGATTCGGCCATGGTGAGCCTCGATGAACCCCTTGCAGATGGAAAGACCGAGACCAGCGCCTTTGGCGACTCCAGCCGACGCGCTTCGATAAAATTTCTCAAAGACACGTTCGAGGTCCCCTTCTGGGATTCCGTCCCCCCCGTCACGAACGCAGGCTTGCAAGCAATCACCCGTCACTTGGGCCTCCACCTCAATCGCCGACTCAGCCGCAGAGTACTTGAGTGCATTTTCGAGCAAGTTCACAACCACTTGCACGATTAGTGCCGAGTCCATGGGTATCAGTGGAGTGTCGGAAGCAACGACCACCGCGATCCGGCGCAGCTTGGCTGCCTCGCCGAGTTGGGCCAGCGCTGAACCGATAACATCTTGCACATCGCAGAGTTCGATCTTGATGCGAAGAGCACTGCCTTCGAGACGCGTCATGTCGAGGAGGTTTCGCAACAGCCGGTCCAGCCGCTTAGCCTCGTCTCGTGCTGTCTCCAGCAACTCCCGTTGCGTAGATGCGTCTAACAGGTACCCATCTTCGAGCACGCTGGTCAGGGCACCCGTGACCGATGCGATCGGCGTACGCAAGTTGTGGGAGATGGAGTTCAGCAGGGCTTTCTGCAGTTTATCGGTTTCTTGCAGAAGCTCCGCTTGCTTAGCCTGTTCCACCAACTGCGCCCGGGTGATCGCCAAAGCAGCTTGGCCGACGAAGGCGCCCAGTAACTGTTGCTGGTCTACTGGAAGTACTCTTGTCGGAGGGTCGGGTCGGAACCCGAGCACACCTGCAGTGCCCCGCCATGTCGTCAGCGGCAGGAAGTGTGGTTGCACGACTGGGAACCTTCCACTCCCGGCCCCAGCCGCCTGTCCATTTTCAAACACCCAATTAGCGGCTAACGTCTCGTGTTCATCGAGAACAAAATCGGTAAGGGAGAAACGCTTTGCCAACCCTCCCGGTCCAGGCAGCAGAATGACCACGGACCCATGGAAGGTATCGCAAATGTGTTTTCCGATCGCCTTCAGTATCTGTTCCAGGCTGCTAGCCGCGGCCAAAGATCGGGTGAGTGCATACACGGCTGCTGTGTAGGCCTCCCGCTGTCGCGCTAACCGAGCCTCCTCTTTTGCGCTCGCCGCCAGAGCACTTACTATGAAACCGACAGCCAGCAGACTAAGTAGCGTGATCGAGTACCAAATGTCGGTCACCGCAAAACTGCGGTACGGTGTGACGAAAAAATAGTCGAAAAGAAGCGCGCTCAATGCCGCAGCGACAAGCGCTGGCCAATGGCCCCAGCGCAGCGCGCTCAACACCACGGCGAGCATGTAGAGGATGAGAAGGTTGGGCCCGCCCATGATCGGAGCAATCCAACGACCTACGAGGGTGATGAGCATGACCAACAAAATACTGGCCAGGCAAGCACGCCAGATTTGTCCCCTCAAGGGCGACCACCGCAATCGGGTCACACGGCTGGCGAGATCTAGAGCGGGTCTCCCTTCGGCTTCGTCGCCGACATAGAGTTGGGGTAGGCTCCTCACGTAGGAATATGGTCGGGAATTCCTTGGCTGCGACATCTTGGTGTCTGACAGACAACCAGATTCTAGCGGAAAACGCGCCCTCACTGAATGAACGATTACGGGTCGCCGCTCATCCATTCTTCATTTTCGATGAACTCGATTCGTCTCCACCACAGCTTGCCGGCGTACGCCAGCAGAAAGGTACGGTGATGGCGCAAACGCGCCGCCGCCTGCGGAGGCGATCGGGTCTTTCTCCGCGTTGCCCACTCCGTTCACGAAATTCTCAGGGATGAGTCTTCCCCGATTGCTCCCTTCCCTCTCCGTGAAAAGCTGGACTATTCTGGCTTCCATCGTTCGCCTGCTCTGTTTCCTCCTGATCGCGAACTAACCCGAGGCCTGGGCCCGTGGACGACACGTCGCGGAGACCCCTGCGGGCAAAGCCGCTCCACAAGTACCGACAACCGCTCAGCAACGAGCTTGCGAGCCTGGAAGTCGAGTAAAACAATTTGTCCAAAGCAGACACCTTGGGGCATTCCCTGCTGCCTGTGTGGGGAACAGCCACCGCCGAGCACGACGCAGGAGCATATCCAAGTTCGATCTCTCGGAAAGCACTGGAGGCTTCTCGCGCTTCCGTCCTGTCAGTGCCCTTTGGGACCACCATAGAGAAGGAGTTTAGGCACTCTGGACAGGTCAGTTGGAGGTAAAGCATGCCCGAGGCATCGCGTCGATACTCGGAGATATTTACCTCACGGAATTTCGCTTCACGATTTCGCCTTTCCAACTTCGAAACACGAAGTAACTCTGCAACGGTGGACAACAGGTTTTTCGGATGCTGCTTGCCTTTCTGATAGAACGCATCTGCGCTGACACTCCCGAGATCCGATTGACCATCAGGTCTCTCACTCATCGCAACCACCAGCATCTTGGGATAACGCTGACGAAGGATTAATAGGAATTCGGCCCCGGGAAGCCCGGGCATCTCAACATCAGAAACGATTACGTCGATTACGCGAGTCGTGAGATGCCAGAGAGCGTCGTAGCCATCCGTCGCCGTGTAGGCCTCGTATCCGTTCGCGTGCAGAAAAACAGTGAGCGACTGTCGAATCGCGGAGTCGTCATCAACCACCATGATCGTCTGCTTGGATGGATCCGGCATCGCCTTTTGACCTCGTTTCGCGTGATGATGGAACCCGACGTCGGGACCCACGTGGGCGGCCAGGAGTCGATGTTAAGGCCCGCAATGTCTAGAGGGCGTCAAAAAGAATGAGCTTCACGTCAAGAAAGCGTCAAGCGGAACCTGTGCGGTACCTGGCAGCCGACTCATGATTCAGCTCGAGAACACAGCTCGGCCTCGGTTGGAAGTGCAAGCCAGCACAAACGACCCACTTGCCCTACCTCCTACCGCGAAACATTCCTGGCTTCTTCTCGAGCCTGGCAGGCTCCCTGAAGCGCGGTCTACGAGGGACCTTCAGAACCCCATAACACTGCTATCCCGCAAGTGGTCTAATCTCCAGCGAGCGTCTTGCGATAGTCGGCCACAAACTTGGCGATTCCTTTGGCTGTGAGCTCGTGGCTGATATCAAGAGACTCCCATGGCTGCTCGAGACTGATTTCTTCAAAGGGAATCGGCCGGCCCGCGTACTTAGGTGCAAAGCTATCACCGGGTAACGGAAAGTTGTTCCCCGCCCACATGGTCAGCACCTTGGCGGGCACGGTCGCGAGCTCGGTTTCGAGCGCGAAGCAGGACAAGAGATGATCCAGACTGCGAATGCTCGCGGCCAGCACAAGCACATGGCCATCGCCTTTGGCGAACATGCGCTTGACATTGCGGATCAGATCGATCCCATTCAGGCCGATGTCGTCCAATCGTCCAACAAACGGAGACACATACACAGGTGTTTTCGTTCCTTTGGTGGCACCGTACACTGCGGCTGCCTGTTGTTGTGAAAAGCAGAGAGTCATATTCACACGAAGCCCGTTGCGAACTGAAAGCTGGGCGGCCCGTAGCCCTTCGGTTGTACAAGGATACTTTATGTACGCGTTGGGAATCCAAGTGTACATTTCTTCCGCCTGCCGGAACATTTCCTCGGAGGTCGTTTTCTCGTCCGAGAAAACTTCAATCGAGACACCGGCATCTCCCACCAGCGGAGAAATTTGCTGAACGATCTTCTTGTACTCACTCATCTCCTCTTGCCCGGACATTCGGTGGCCTGAAGCGAGCAACTGCCGTATGTGCGGGTTGGCCGCTACCAGCGATGGGTTGGTGGTCTGGCCATCAACGAATCCGAGTAGTTCCTTCATACGGAGGGTTTCCTGCGGATCCCCGCCGTCAACGAGAATTTTGCTTTTGGGTCGGTTCAAGAGACCTCCTCTCGCATCGTAGAAATGCCGCAGCGGAACGCCAGCCCCTCAGGCTGCGGTCGGCCGCACCAGTTCTTGCCTGTGAACAAACGAGTCCGCAGTTGCCGACTGCCTCGCTTCCGTGAGTCGCGCCAGGGTGAAGGCCGCCACGGCAATCGGAAGGTCGCGCACGGCAACGTCGAAGAAGGCGCCCATCGTAACCAGGTTGAGCGCAATGCCCACGAGCCACGCTGCTGCCACATAGGCACCCAGTCGCGTCCAGCGCGTAAGGATCGCAATTCCCACAATCATCTCAACCACTCCTATGGCCCGCATAAAGGTGGCGGGACCCACCGGTATAATGCGCAGCGCCAAAGGATTGAGGTACAGGGTCCAATTGGTCAGAAGGTTGAAAAACTTGTCGAGCCCGGCCAGGAAGGGAGCGACTCCCAGCGCAATCCTCAATGCCCACCAGCTCGAATTCAGTCGTCGATCCATGGTTTTCTCCTTTACTTCGCTCTACTAGCAAGGAGTGCGGAAAGCGGTTCCCGGTTACACCCATGCACAGACACAATCGCTGTAACCGGCCGTCAAGTTCTTGAATCTATAATTTTAGAGGTGACTTCGGGAAGGATGGCAAAAAGTTATGCCGGCTGAAATCTTGACGCTCACGGCCGCGGGAGCGCTAACGGACGAAGAAGTCGTAAACCGGGTTCTTGCAGGAGAAACGGCGCTGTACGAAGTGGTGATGCGGCGGTACAACACGCGCCTTTATCGCGTGGCGCGAGCGATCCTGAAGAATGACGGTGAAGCCGAGGATGTGATGCAAGACGCCTATGTGCGCGCCTTTCAGCACCTCGGGCAGTTTGCAGGGCGCGCCAAGTTTTCTACCTGGCTGACCCGCATTGCGGTGCATGAAGCTTTGGCCCGCCAGCAGAAGGCGAAACGACTTGAGGATTGGGACGCTATGAATGAGAGCAAACAAGACAAGATCACCACGGCTCCGTTGCGCTCGGACCCGGAATCGCAGACCGCCACAGCGGAAATGAGCAAAATTCTCGAACAAGCGATTGAAGACCTGCCGGGCCAGTACAGGACAGTCGTGATGATGCGCGACATCGAGGAGATGACGACCGCGGAGACGGCCGAGTGTCTTTCTCTCACGGAGGACAACGTCAAAATTCGATTGCACCGAGCGCATGGCATCCTTCGAAGAAATCTCTACGAGAAGGCCAGAATCTCGACCGCAGATGCGTTCCCCTTCCACGCCCCGCGATGCGACCGTGTGGTAGCAAACGTCTTCGCGATCTTGTCGGCGATTGAAGCATGTGCCGGCCACGGGGCACACTAGAGCGGAGTGCTTGCCACTGAACCTTCTCCCAGCACTCGATGGCTCGAATGCGCTAGTGGCTACCGGCGCGTTGCCGCCGCTCTCGGACCGCGAATCGTCAGCACCGGGCAGGGTGCCTGGCGCACCACTTGGTACGCCGTCCCCTCGGCGAGATGAGCGACGGTCGACTTGGCCCGGCGCACCCCAAGCACAATCAGATCCGACTGCCATTGAGCGGCAGCTTTGCAGATCTTCTGCGCCGGGTCACCGAACTCCACCTCCACCACAGGCTGCTGTTCAAGGTTTGCCTTGCCCAGAACAGACCGCCGGATGCGAGTTTCGACCTGTTTCCGCTGCCGTCTGACCTCGTCGATGGAGTGGACGGCCGCACCTTGGACCACGTGTAGCAGGATCAGCTTCGCCCGGTAGTGGCGAGCCAAAGACAGCGCATTGGGTGTAACTTGCAAAGAGTGCTTGGAAAAATCCGTCGGGTAAAGGATGCGGCCAACCCCAGTGTGCTCGCCCGCTCTTGGTGGCACGATCAGCACGGGGCAAGGCGACTGGCGAAACAGTTTCTCGGCGACCGAACCCAACAACATTCGTTTCACGCCCCGATGACCCTGTGTCCCGATCACCAACAAGTCAATCGCGTGCTCGCGAACCAGCAGCAGCACGCCTGCCGCGACGTTTCCCTCCTCGATCACCGTCTGGTGGCGAAAATTTCTTAATTCGGCCAGCGTCACAAGGGCCGACATCTCGTGATCCGCGTGTTCACGCGTGCGTTTCCGGGCTTCCGTTCGGACCCCGCGCGGCACGGACCGGAAAAGCTCGGGGGAAATGATGTGCGCCAAGTAGATTTTTGCTCCATAACGCCGAGCTAATGCCAAGGCATGGGACAAAGCGATTTGCGCGGTGTGCGAAAAGTCGGTCGCAACCAGCACTCGTTTCGGCGAAATTGGTCGAACTGTATTCGTTCGCGCCATATCTTGATTCCTTTCCCGGGTCGCCGACAGTCGAACGTCTTACGTTGCTAGCCAGTGACCCCTTCCTTTTCTCGTCTTGGTGCCGGGAGGCACACTCTGCTCCTTCACGCAGCCGGCACTATGTCCGTATCTTCTTTCGACTCCCGGAGCCTCTCCAGCCGCTGACTCAACAATCGGCCGACACGGTTGACGGCGCTGTCGATGGCAGCATAGAGGTCGATGTCAGTTTCCTGTAAAGCCACCCTGCCGGACGGGCTCAAGTCGGCGGATATGCGACAACTCGCGGTGGTGCCCCCACGCGACCCGTTCAGCCCGGAGATCTTTACCCTGACGCGACCCACCCGCTCGGCAAATCGGCCCAGCGTGAAATCTAGCCTCCGCTCGATGTATTTTCGCAAAGCGCCTGCCAAATCTACATTACGAACTCTTAGCTCGACTCGCACTTTTTCCTCCTCGACCGCGCTTCCTGGCAACTCGCAGGCCACGGTATCGCAACCGGCGCGGCCCCTTCAATTTGCGTTTCGTCATTCGTTTCTGGCGGACCTTTAGAGCCCGCGTTGGGATGGTCTCCCTTCCCTGGTAGCGCAGCGCGAGCAGCCGACCCACGCGTCCCGCCGCACGATCAATTGCCAAGTAAAGGTCCGGATGCGTTTCTCGGGCCTCAACTTCGCCAAAGGGTCTGAGTTCTGCCGTGATGCGGCAGCTCGTGGCCGCGCCCGGCTCTGAGTCCTCTGGCCGTGAGAGCGCAACCATGACGTGGCCCACGCGATCGCCGAACCGGCTTAAGGCAAAACGGAGCCGCCGGTCGGCATAATGGCGCAGCCTGCTCGCAAGGTCCGTATTGCGAATTGTTATGTCGACCTGCATCGTCCCTCCTGATCTTGGCTACGACAGCAGTATGCGAAACTGTAATGTTAATGAAAAGGTGATAATTATTCGCGTACCGTTAGGTTCTCTTTAATCCGGACGATGCGGACCGGATCTGTCTCGAGCAGGCGACAAGGCTCTCATGGAATCGACAATGGTGGTGCTCGGCCAGAGAAACATGGTGAATGCAAAAAGTTTTTCGGTGTTCGGTTCGATCCCGCAGATGCACAGTTGCCTCTATGTGCCCAATGCCGGACTCACCACCCAAATGCGCGCTTTCATCTAGAATACAGCTATATTACGCAGTACCTCTGAGGTCACGCAGTCATGAAGGCACAAATTAGGCTCGGGCGGATCGCCGGCATCTCGATCGGTCTTCACTACAGTTGGTTCATCATCGCACTGCTGATCGCCCTTTCCCTGGCGCAGCATTTTCGGGCAGTTGCGCCACAATGGAGCAACCCCGTCATATGGATCGCCGCCGTCATCACGGGACTCCTCTTCTTCGCCGCCCTTCTGCTCCATGAACTGGCGCACTCGCTCGTGGCGAAAGCCCGCGGCCTGCGCGTCCGCGCCATTACCCTGTTCGCCCTGGGCGGTGTATCGCAGATCGAGTCGGAGGCCACGGACGCCAAATCCGAGTTCTCGATTGCGATCGTTGGCCCGGTTACGAGTCTCTTGATCGGGCTCGTCCTACTCGGCACCGCTTGGCTGACGGGCTGGAAACCGGCGACCGAACCTTCTACTCCCGTTGTCTCCGTACTGGTCTGGCTTGGTTACATCAACATCATGCTGGCCGCCTTCAACATGATTCCCGGCTACCCGCTCGACGGCGGGCGTGTCTTGCGGGCTGTGATCTGGTGGGTCACACGCAACGCCGACCGCTCCACGAAAATTGCAGCTCAGGTGGGACAGGTCGTTGCCTTCCTGTTCATTCTTTCCGGCCTGTATCGATTTTTTCTCGGCGCAAACTTTGGCGGATTATGGATCGCGTTTATCGGTTGGTTCCTGCTGGATGCCTCTCGCTCTAGCTACGTTCAGGTGGAGCTGACGGCAGGACTGCGGGACCGGCGTGTTGGCGACATTATGGATCGCGACTACGCGACGGTTGAGAGCCATCTGAGTGTGCAGGATTTTGTCGACCAGCATGTGTTGCGAACCGGGCGACGCTGCTTCGTCGTCACCCAAAATGACCGGATTGTGGGATTAATCACGACCCATGAGGTAAAAACGGTCGATCGCGGCGACTGGCCGCAAACCAGCGTGCAGAGTGTGATGCGCCCTCTCGCTCAACTGCGCGTCGTTGCCCCGGACACTCCGGCCATCCAGGCCCTTGAGCTGATGAGCCGCGAGGACATTAACCAGCTGCCGGTGATCTCCCAAGGGCACCTCGAAGGCATCTTCTCCCGTGGACGTGTGCTGCAGTTCCTGAAAACGCAAGCACAGCTGCAACGCCAATGAGTTCGGCGTGGCGGGAACCCACCCGCTGTCTCGCTCTCGATGGTCCCACATCGGACGAGTGCTTCCCCGAGTCTCGCGAGCAAGTTCACGACCGGTAGTCCGCCGCGTTGTTTGCCGGTTTCTCGCCGGGGGCGCAGTCGAATGGCACAAGCAGACCACGGACGAGTTGTGAGGGCAGACGCCCCAACTTTGTATATTAAGTAAAGTGGAACGATCGAGCGTATTTTATCTACTTTTATTTAGGCCTGTTCGGGTGCTACGGTGGAGCGCGAGGTGAGTTATGGATGCAGGACACATCCTGGTTGCGGTGTTGACGAGTGCCGCCGTTGCTTGGCTGGTTTGGGTCGAGGTCCGTTCGCGGCGAAATGCAGCCGTGCAGAGCGCACAGGAGTCGGGGCAAGCGGCTGAACCGATAACCAACGAGGACCGCCCGATCATAGCCGCCACACGAGCCACAGGGAAAGGCAAGGCTAGGGAGCCCGCATAAGCTAAAGATGGAAAGTATCTGCGGGAAATGGCCGGGCGAGCGGCCCTGGAACTCCCTGCGGCACAAGATGCGACTAAAATGGACCCCAAAAATAGAAATAGAAGAAGAGGATCAGGAGACACGATGATAAGGAAATCTTTGTTTATCGCCGCTCTGGCGGTAGCCATGACAACGATGGCGGCGGCTGCGCCGAAAGAAGTCTCGCAGCAGGCCGTCGAAAGAATTCAGAGGGAAGTCAGGCACGAGATCCTCATGCTTCCCTACTTCGATGTGTTCGACAATATCACTTTCAAAGTGGAAGGGTATGACGTCACTTTGGCTGGCCAGGTGGTACGGCTCACATTGAAGACAGACGCCGAGCGAGTGGTCAAAGGGATCGAGGGCGTGGAGAAGGTGGACAACCAGATCGAAGTCCTGCCCGTTTCGCCGAACGATGACCGTCTGCGAATCAGGACATTTCGCGCCATCTATGGTTACTCGGCACTGCAGCGCTATGCCCTGCCCGTGATCAAACCGATCCGCATCATCGTCAAGAACGGTCACATTACGCTCGAGGGTGTAGTAGACAGTGAGGCGGACAAGAACCTGGTGAACATGCGGGCCAGAGGAGTTCCGGGTTCATTCTCTGTGATTAACAATCTCACGGTTCCCGCCAGCAAGTGAGAGCGGCTCCAAAGCCGTCGCTGAACCACTTCGATGCGTGCGCCCCCAACTGGCGCACGCATTCCTTTTTCGGGCTTTGGACGAAAGTGGGAGCATATTCCAAAAAGGGTTTGTATTTGCGAATTGGGGCCATAAATGAATACGCTGGCCTGAACTGTTTAGCCTGAAACCGAAGTTGATCCGTTCTGTTTTGTTAGTGAGAGCAGCCATGCTCATGTCGGATCTTAACGCTTGTCTGTTCGTCATTCTCGGAGCTACCGGCGACCTTGTGCGCCGCAAACTGCTTCCCGCGCTCTATCAAATCAGCCAGCAAGCCAACTTGGGCGATCGCTTGAAAATCATGGGAGTTTCTCGGTCCGACATGGATGATCGTGCCTTTCGCACAATGGCGCGCACGGCTTTTGAGTCCACTGGAGTGAATCGGGATAAAGCCGTCGGTCGCTGGTGTGAACAGCACCTGTACTACTGTTCGCTAGGGGCATGGGAAACGGACCGATTTCGGGCTCTAGCACAAAGGATTGGCGAATTGGACAGCCGCTACGAGTTGCCGGGCAATCGCGTATTTTACCTCGCCCTACCGCCCCAGATGTTTCCGCCGGCCATCACCGGACTCGGGCAGGCTGGCCTGAATCTCAGCCCTGGTTGGACCCGCCTAGTGGTGGAAAAGCCGTTTGGCCGAGATCTTGTTTCGGCGCGCCAACTCAATGCGATTGCCCGGCAGTACTTCGACGAAAGCCAGATCTACCGCATCGATCACTACCTAGGAAAGGAGACCGTGCAGAACATTCTGGTCTTCCGGTTCGCAAATCCGATATTCGAGAACCTGTGGAATCGCGACCGCGTGGAGTCTGTTCAGATCACCGTAGCTGAGGATCTCGGGATAGAACAACGGGCTGGCTATTACGAACAGGCCGGTGCCCTTCGCGACATGGTGCAGAACCACCTGACCCAGCTCGTGACGCTCATGGCGATGGAGGTACCGAGTTCCTTTCATCCGGAGGCAATCCGCGATGAGAAAGTTAAGGTGCTCGACTCGATTGTGCCGATATCAGCGAGCGACGCTGTGTTCGGTCAATATAAGGAGGGAACGATCAACGGTCACGAGGTCCCCGGCTACCTCGAAGAGTCTGGGGTCGCCCCCGATTCGCGAGTCGAAACTTTCGCTGCCCTGAGACTTGGGATTGCGAACTGGCGCTGGCAAGGTGTGCCCTTCTATTTGCGCACTGGCAAACGCCTGCCGCATCGGACGACAAAGATCGTGGTCACCTTCCGCTGCGCGCCGGTTTCGATATTCAAGCCCTTCGATGACTGTAATCTACACTGCAATGTCTTGATCATCACGATCCAGCCCGACGAGGGCTTCGATCTTCACTTTGAAGTGAAGACACCGGGCCAGCCGATCCGGTTTCAAACCCAGAGTTTGCGGTTTCGATATTCGGACGCACTCTCTCCACTTCCGGAGGCCTACCAGACGCTACTGCTGGACGTGGTGCGCGGTGATCCCACCCTGTTCGTGCGTGGCGATTGGGTGGAAGCTTCCTGGCGGCTCTACAACGCTTTGCTCGAGCAACCTCCGAAGCCACACCCTTATTCGGCCGGAACCTGGGGGCCGCAACCTCGACACTTCTTTGATCACCAGTCCGAGTGGTTTCCGGTCTGAAACTCACCAACCCTGACATGGCACTGGACCAGCGGTTCTGCTGGGCCGTGTCATACGTTTTCGAGCGTCATGCGGCCGCTCCAATCCAAGGTTGGATATCGATTCCGGCCGAACGCAATAGCGCACCTAGGTCCTGCTCCGTGAGCCGTGAAGCATCATATTCAATGGAAATGTTGGGTGCTTTCTCCTCGAATCGGATGTTCCGCACACCGTACACTTGCCGCACACGATCAAGCGCCCGCAACCCTGTTTCGTCAGGGAGCACGCCATAGCGGAACACTACATTAAGAAGCGTCATATGTCCTTTCGACATTCGATCAGGCGGCCAAGCGAATAGGGCGGCCTGGCATTGATTTCAAATCACCGCGTTCAGGACGGATGAGAGATCGGGTCAGGTATGGACGAAAGAGAGTCACTACATGGGAATGTTTCGGAAAGGGTCCTATCCAGGCCGTATTCCTTACACTCCTTTAGCATTGTCCTCGTCGCTTCGTCTGCTCCAAGATGCAAATGTTCTTTATTCGAATCGTTCATTCTCCACTCCTTTCCCACAGGTCTTGTGTTCTATCAGATGCCCTTCCACACATACGACCGATCTGAGACCGTCTGCGAAGGATGCGCTCCGCCGGACGCCCGAACTCGACCGCAAACTCCAGTTCACACCAGAGTCGGGCTTCGTCCGAATGTCTAAATTGACGTGCATCATTTCTTCTGATCACCTCGCATGTCCAGACGATAGCGCCGCCCAACATTTAGGAAAAGGTGATAATTGTTGTGCAACCGTTAAAGGTTTATTAACTGTTAAGGCTATCTAGCCGTTCCCCTGGCCCCTTAGCGACAAGGGGTCATGGCGGTGGATTCAGGGACCAATCACGAAGAGGTATGACCCCGACGGTTTCAGGCGGAAACGCTGAACCTAATACAACCCCAATTGGGCTCAATGCCGGTCGGAAGGATTCGGAGTTCGCGATTCGCGCTGCAGTCGCTGAAGCCTGCCGATTCTCCAGCGGAAACATCGAAGGATCTTCTCGAGTGGGCAGGTGCTGTGCTTCCTTCGGGCTGAGGCGGCGCTGGACTCCTAAGATCCCAAGAATAGGGGGAACGCCCGGGATGTGCGGTTCGAGAAGTTCAGCAGAGATTTTTCTACCCGAGTGCCGGACGCGACGGTTCACCTTCGCCTCCACCAAAGCAAGGAAAATAGCCGTCCTTTACTTTTGCACCGTGGAGCTGAACCTGTGGAGAACGTCCTGGTCGGTGTCTTGACAGCTGTCGCTGTGGGATGGATGATCTGAGCGAAGATGTATTAGCGCAGCAATACGGCTCGCCAGGTGCCGAATTGCGGAAGAGAGCGAATCGAAGGCAGCACTCCCTTCGAGATCAGCTCCGTGGCGGGCTGTAAGAATAACGCAATGAGCGCGATTTCAATGAGGCTCGAAGCAGGCGGCGAGCCGGAGTGAAGCCTCGAAAAGGAGAGTTAGCTGTGAACAAGAACCTGTTGGCACTCACGCTCGTCGTGTTGATTGCAGGCCAGACACGGGCTCAACAGTCCAGTCAACCGAAGCAGAAAAGCACGGGAACGACGGCGAGCACACAACACATCGAAGGCAAGGGATGTGTGAAGCCGGGTCGGCAGACCGGATGCCTGGTAGTAAACGACATTAAGGC
>OEKN01000397.1_pt2 | contig 22248 bp, 15 predicted proteins | sample 1503361 | NCBI WGS metagenome assembly OEKN01 (sample SAMEA104379592, study PRJEB20068) | metagenome | biome: 1000743; feature: 77; material: 1998 | place: USA | collected 2012 | depth 25 m
CAAGATGATCGATTTCGGCAAGCAGACCCAGGTTCCGGTGCGCGATCTGATTCTGGAGTACCTGAACTTTGTGGACGATGTCGTCGATGAACTGGGTTCGCGGGAAGAAATCGAGTATGTTCATAAGATATTGGAGTTGGGCACGGGCGCCGATCGGCAGATTCGTGTTTTCGATGAAACTGGAGACCTGAAAAAGGTAGTCGACTACATTATTGAGGAGACGGAAGTGGGCGTAGCCGAGGCGGCAGCGCCCGTGTCCGGACAAAAAGCAGGGTAATGAACAAAGTCAGTCACGCACATCGTCCTCTGAATACCATCCCTTTTGATTCTGAACTGACTCCCGGCGCGCGTAACGCGGTGCTGGTGTGTCTGCGTGTTCAGCCTTCCGAGCATGTTACGTTGATCACCGATGAAGCCAGCCTTGAGATCGCCGCGGCCCTGGTGCGGGAACTGGAGAGAGTTGGCTCGCCTTATCACGCGTTTGTGCTCGAGGAATTGGCCGAGCGCCCCTTGACGCGCCTGCCGCAGGAAATCCTCGACGATCTCGAGAAGACCGAGGTCAGCATCTTCGCGGTCAAGGTGCAGCGCAATGAACTGCAATCACGCATGCAGATGACAGAAGTCGTCAACCGGCGCAAGATCCGTCATGCGCACATGGTCAACATTAACCGGCGCATCATGCTCGAGGGCATGCGAGCGGACTTCGCCAAGGTGGACCGCATCAGCCAGAAGGTCATTGACACGGTGCGCAAAGCTTCGCAGATTCGCGCGAAGACGGCGGCAGGAACGGACCTGCTCGCAGATCTGAATCCCTCTTATCAATGGCTGAAAACTTCCGGGATCATCAGCCGCGATAAATGGGGGAATTTGCCGGGAGGCGAGGTGTTCACGACGCCCGGCGAAGTGAATGGCACATTTGTGATTGACGGCGTGGTCGGCGATTACTTGTGCGCGAAATTTGGCGATCTCAAAGCCAATCCGCTGACCATTCGCATCGAGAAGAACCGCCTGGTTTCAGCGGAAAGTACGAATCGCGAGTTGCGCGATGATTTCTGGGCTTACACGCACACGGATGAGAACAGCGATCGGGTGGGCGAGTTCGCGATTGGCACGAACATCGAATTGAAAGACGTGATTGGCGAAATTCTGCAGGACGAAAAGTTTCCCGGCGTCCATATTGCTTTTGGGAATCCCTACGGCGAGCACACCGGGGCGAAGTGGTACTCTTCGACGCATATCGACGTCGTCGGGCGGAAATTCGATATCTGGGTCGACGGCGAGCAGATTATGCGCGGGGGAGAGTTTCTGATCGAGGCGTGAAACTGGTCGTCTTCGCGTACTCTGCGGTTAAGAGCTTCTGCCTGTAGGTTTCCCCGGGGCCATGCGCCGGCGCTACACTGTCCCGTCATGATTCCCGTCTTTCGGCAATCATTTAAGGTGCGCTATAAGCCGGAGAAGTATCCGGAGCTTCTGGCTCTGCTGGCAGAGCGCTGCGGAGTGCCTATCGGATTTCGCGTTTCCGAGACGCCCTGCTTCCTGCCTCCAGAATTGCTCGCGCGGATGGCTGCTGATGGGAAAGACCTGATTCACCAACTGGTAGACAGTCCCTCGTATCGCGCGCGCTCCGACGAGTCAATTCCCGCGGAGTTTCGCGTCCCCAACGAAGCCGCGCATCCCATGTTCATCCAGGTGGACTTTGGGCTGGTGCGCGACACGGCGGGACAGTTGCAGCCGAAGCTCGTCGAGTTGCAGGCCTTCCCTTCCCTGTATGCCTATCAGCCGGTCCTGGCGCGGACGTTTCTGGATGTCTATGGGCTGGATCAGGGCCTGCGCTATCTTTTGAGCGGGCTGGATGCAGCTTCATATCTGGCCTTGCTGCGGAGGGCCATTGTCGGATCGCAGGATCCGGAAAACGTCATATTGATGGAGATCGACCCGCTCCATCAGAAGACGCTGCCGGATTTTCTGCTCACCGAGAAGTTACTGGGCATCAAGACCGTCGATATCCGCTCCATCAAGAAAGAGGGGAACCGTTTGTATTGGGAGTCGGAGGGGCAGCGCACGCCCATTCGGCGGATTTACAACCGCGCGATCGTAGATGAACTGGAGCGGAAAGGGGTGCAGCTCGCCTTCGATTTCCGTGACGATCTGGATGTGGAATGGGCTGGGCATCCCAACTGGTATTTCCGGATTTCCAAATATTCGATTCCCTACCTCAAGCATGCCTCGGTTCCGAAGACCTGGTTTCTGGATCAGATGGAACGAGTACCAGACGACCTCGAAAACTACGCTCTGAAACCCTTATATTCCTTCGCCGGGCTGGGTGTGGTCATTGCTCCGAAAAAGGATGATATTGCGGCGGTCCCAAAAGAGCGGAGGTCGCAATACATCCTGCAGGAGCGCCTGCATTTTGAGCCGGTTATCGAAACGCCCTTCGGCGGAACGAAGGTGGAAGTTCGGATGATGTACATCTGGGTGGATGAACTGATGGCGGTATTGACGATTCTGCGTATGGGCCGCGGCCTCATGATGGGCGTGGACCACAATCGCAATATGGAGTGGGTAGGGTCGTCGGCAGGGCTGTACTGAGAAGGCCGCCGGCAGCCGAACTCTTGGTTTAAAGTTCGCGCCGTTACTATAACCCTAAAAGATTGAACCGCAGAAGGCGCTGTGGTCTCGCAGAGAACCCGGAGGGGGTATTATTCGCCGAAAGCTGGCCTGCGAAGCCATTCCGATGCCCGCACGCTCTAAACGATCCCGGGTTTGCTGACGACTGACGGCTGACGACCGACGACTGCCTTCTAAGTCGTTTGCACTGTTGACCGAACGGCTTCCACGGCCTAACATGACCCGCTGCGGGCATGGGCGGCACTTCCATGATCGGCCAGACGATCTCTCACTATCGCATCCTGGGAAAACTCGGCGGTGGGGGCATGGGAGTGGTTTATGAGGCCGAGGATACGCGTCTGGGGCGGCGCGTGGCGCTCAAGTTCATTCCCGACAACCTCGTGGGGGACGCCAAGTCCCTGGAGCGATTCGAGCGTGAAGCGCGAGCGGCTTCGCAACTGAACCACCCGAACATCTGCACCATTCACGATATCCAGGACAACAACGGGCACCCCTTCATTGTTATGGAGAAACTGGAGGGGGAGAGCCTGAAGCAACTCATCCACGGCAAGTCGATGGACACGGATCAGATTCTGGATATGGCCGTGCAGGTGGCCGACGCCCTGATTGCCTCGCACGCCAAGGGCATCATTCATCGCGACATCAAACCGGCCAACATTTTCCTCACCACCGCTGGTCAGGCCAAAGTGCTGGACTTCGGCCTCGCCAAATTGACGAAAGAGTCCAAGCTCGCAACCCAAACCGATACTGGCATTGAAGACTCGCTCACGGCGGTGGGAGTGATCCCGGGAACGGCCGTTTACATGGCTCCGGAACAAGCCCGCAGCGAACCGCTCGATCCTCGCAGCGACTTGTTTTCATTTGGGGTAGTGCTGTACGAAATGTCGACCGGAAAGAAGCCCTTTTCCGGAACGAACATTGTGACCACGCTCGATGCGGTCCTGCATCAGAAACCCGCCCCGCCGCGCAGCCTGAATCCCGCCGTGCCGCCGGAACTCGAGAACATCATCGGCAAAGCGATGGAGAAGGACAAGGCCAAACGCTACCAGAGCGCGGCCGAGATGAAGGCGGACCTGCAGCACCTGAAGAGGGAGACCGGGTCGGGGCTGGTCAAGACCGGTCAGAAGATGGTGCAGCCGCTGCGGGTGGCCACGCAGACTTTCTCAAGTTCCAATCGGTTGCAGACGTACCTGATGATCGGCATGGCGGCCGTGCTCGTCACTGTTCTCGGGGCCGTGGGCGCATGGTGGTTGAAGCATCGCAAGCCTCCGGCTCCGGCGCTCGCCAAGAACACGATTGCCGTGCTTCCCCTGCAGAATATGACGGGCGACAGCAATATGGAGTACTTGCGCTTCGCATTGGCGGACGAGGTCGCCTCGGTCCTGACCTATAACCGCGGATTGGACGTGCGTCCCACGGCAAGCACGCGCAAGTATGTCAGCGCGGAGGTGGATCCGCAGCAGACCGGTCGTGAATTGCGGGTCGCAAACGTGGTCACCGGACATTACATGAAACAGGGCGATCGTCTGTTGGTCACACTCCAGGCGGTCAACGTGGTGAACGACAGCGTGACCTGGCAGAGCTCGCAAATTACAGCGCCAAGCCAGGACCTGATCGCATTGCAGGAGGGCCTCACCAAACAGGTACGCACCGGTCTGCTGTCGGCATTGGGCGCCGGAAACGAATACCTGGAGACGAGTACAGCGCCCAAGAACCAGGAAGGATATGACCTTTTCCTGCGCAGCGCGGCGCTGGCGCATGATGAGAAGCCTAACAAAGAAGCGATCACCATGCTGGAGCGGGCTGTAGGTCTGGACCCAACGTACGCGCCTGCATGGCAAGCTTTGGGAATACGCTACTACTTCGATTCGCTGTATTCGAGCGGAGGCGAAGAAGCATTCCTAAAATCGAATGCCACGTTCGAGCGGGCTTTGGCGCTTGATCCGAACATGATTCTGGCCGCGGGCCAATTGATCAACCATCGCGTCGAGCGGGGAGACCTGACCAAGGCCTACAAGGAAGCGCGAGCGCTGGTCAAGCGGCGCCCGCAAAGCGCATTGGCGCACTTCACGCTCGCCTACGTGGACCGGTACGCGGGCCTGCTGGATGATTCGATCCGCGAGTGCGACACGGCATTGCGCCTCGACCCTGGCAACTACCTGTTTCGTTCGTGTGCCTGGACCTTCCTCCACATGGGACAACCCGAGCGGGCGCGGGAGTACGTGCAACTGGATGCCGGGTCCGAGTGGGCAAACTGGGTGATGGTTTCCATCCTGGTGGAGGAAGGAAAGCTGAAAGAGGCGCGTGACACGTTGAAGAAAGTTCCGGCCACGATGCGCTACCATCGCGACCTGGCGGAAGCTGTTTTAGGCTTACGACTGCCGACAGAACTGGACCGCATCGCGCAGGAAGATACGACATCGCTGGCGGTCGGAGATGATCCGGAGAACTCCTATTACCAGGGTTCCTTGCTGGCCTACGCCGGAAAGAAGGAGGCCGCGGTCCACATGCTCCGCATGGCGATTGAGCAGAATTATTGCTCGTATTCGGCCTTGGAGAACGATCCCCTGCTCGACAAGCTGCGAGCAAGTTCGGAGTTCGCGGAATTGTTGAAGGCGGCGCGGTTCTGCCAGGAACCGTTGTTGGCGGAAGGCCGATAAATCCCAGCCGCAAACATCGCGGAGAAAGGCCGCGGAAACGCGCAAACAACCAATCTCATCGATTCGGACTTGCCTCCGGCTAACCGTTTTCGGCCTCGGAAGTCTGATTGCTTTCCCGCACTTTCGGGGAGAAACTTGCGTCCGTTCTGCGGCAACACCCATCTACTAGAGAACATGATCGATTCTCGGACTCGTTGGAGGGCATTCTCGCGGGGATTCGCGGGGAAATTCGCCCTTTTCCCTTTCGCCATTCAATTTCTTTTCTTGGCCGCTCTGATTCTGGGCGCAACGGCCCAGACCGCACCGGATCGTGGCCCGACATCCGCTCCGTTGCCCCAGGATACGGGGTCGGCCGGACTACAGTTGATGCTTCGAAGGCTTAACACCACCGCCCGCCTGATGCACACGACCGCGCATCCGGATGACGAAGATGGCGGCATGATGACGCTGGAGTCTCGTGGAAAAGGCGATACCGTACTGCTGCTCACGCTGAATCGTGGCGAGGGCGGTCAGAATAAGGTTGGCAGCAACCTGTTCGACGTCCTGGGAGTACTGCGGACGCTGGAATTGACGCAGTCAGATCGATATTACGGTGTCGAACAGCGATTCACACGGGTAGCTGACTTCGGGTTCTCCAAGAATCCCGATGAAACGTTCCAGAAATGGGGCGGTCACGAGGCTGGACTGGCCGATATCGTGCGCGTGATCCGGACATTTCGCCCCGATGTACTGGTGTCACGTTTTCAGGGAACGGATCGGGATGGGCACGGCAACCACCAGGCCTCGGGTATTTTGACGCGCGAAGCATTTCGCGCAGCGGCTGATCCGAGCAAGTTTCCGGATCAGATCAAAGAAGGCTTGCTGCCCTGGCAGGCCAAGAAATTCTATTTCGACAATGTGTGTCCCTTTCGCAGCAACGAGTGCTCTCCGGAGAATTACACGGTGCGTTTGAGCACGGGCGAGAAAGATCCGCTGCTGGGCATGACCTATGCCCAGTTTGCGATGGAGGGGCTGAAGCATCAACTATCGCAGGGAGCGGGCGGGTGGTCGATTGACGCGGGCCCGCACTACTCCTTTTACCGGCTGGTCGATTCGGTGCTGCCTCCTACGAAGGATAAGGACGGGCACGAGAAGGATTTCTTCGACGGCATTGACACGTCCCTACCCGGTCTGGCCGGGCGATTGGGCGCGGATGAGGCGAAGGTTACTTATCTCCGGGCCGAGTTGGTGAAGGTGCAGGCGTCGGTAGATGAGGCGAGGAAGGCTGCGACCGAACCGGCGAAGATGGTAACGCCACTTCTGCAAGGCTTGAAAATGGTCAGCGCGCTGCTCTCGCGCTTGAGCGCCGAGAAGGGACTTGCGGAGATCGAACAACGCGAATTGCTCGGGCATCTTCGGCTGAAGCGCAATCAGTTTGAGGAGGCTCTCAATCTCGCGTTAGGTCTCACGCTCGATGTCGCCGTTGATGCGCCTACGGCACCTACGCCGGAGGAGGCATTCATGGCGGTGCCGGGACAAGTGTTTGGAGTTTCGGTCCTGCTGCGGAATGCGAGCGACCGGACTCTGGCAATTCACGAGGTGAAGCTGGATCTGCCCCCGGGCTGGCATGCGAGCGCTGCGTCGGCAAAGGTAACCAGCCTGGATGCAGGCAAAGAACTGCGCCAACAGTTTCGAGTAACAGTACCAGAGAACGCGGAGTATTCCCGTCCGTACTGGCACCGGAATGATCCGGAAACCGATGGGCTGAACACCGTCGATGATGCGCGCTACGCAACGCTTCCCTTCCCACCTCCGCCTCTTCAGGCTCATGTGACGTATTCATCAGATGCGATCGAGAGTCAGGTGCGCGCCGTCGGAACGGTGAGTTACAAAGACTCCACCGGGCGCGAGCAGCACCGGGCTTTGGCAGTGGCGCCACCGTTTTCGGTTTCGATTGATCCCATTTCGCAAGTTATTCCGGTGGGGCAGAACGGGACCAGGATGGTGAAGGTAGAAGCGAAGAGCGGGCTTTCGGGTTCTACCACAGCGAACGTACGGCTGTCCGCGCCTTCCGGCTGGCAGGTTGAGCCCGTTTCGCAACGGATATCGTTCGGGAAAGTTGGTGAAGTGAAAGACGGCGAGTTTCGGCTGATCCCATCGGCTGGGCGCGAAGCACACTTTCAGATCAAGGCGGCGCTGGAGTTCCAAGGCAAGACGTACTCCGATGGGTACACAGTAGTGACGCGTGATGATCTTGACACGTTCTACTATTACCAGCCCGCCGTGCAGAGACTAAGCGTCGTGAATGTGAAGGTACCGTCAAACCTGAAGGTTGGCTACATCATGGGCGCAGGCGACGACATTCCCGAGGTGCTGCGGCAGGTGGGGCTGGATGTCACCCTGATTCCGCCGGAGAAACTCGGGAGCGAAAATCTGAGCCGCTACGGAACGATCGTCCTTGGCATTCGGGCTTACGACACGCAGAAAGATGTGGTCGCAAATAACAAGAAGCTGCTGGATTTTGTCGCAGCCGGAGGGACTTTGATCGTGCAGTATGAAACCGACACCGGCAACTTCAACTCGGGGACTTTTACGCCGTATCCAGCGACCCTGGCGCGTGGGCGCGTATCGGTGGAGGAGGCGCCGGTGGAGATCCTCGCGCCCCAGAATCGACTGTTTCATTTTCCAAATGAAATCACGCAGCACGATTTCGATGGCTGGGTCCAGGAGCGCGGCCTCTACTTCATGGACAAATGGGATGACAAGTACAGTCCGCTTCTGGCATCGCATGATCCGGGAGAGAGCAGCCTGAAGGGCGGATTGCTCGTCGCGCAATATGGTAAGGGGATATACATTTACACCGGTTATGCGTTCTTCCGGCAGCTCCCGGCGGGCGTTCCGGGAGCAGTGCGATTGTATGTGAACTTGTTGAGTGCGGGACATTAGCTCAGTCATAAGCCTACACTCGTCAGTCTTCAGCCAATCTTGGCGGCAACACTTGAACCGTAGAGATCGCAAAGTGCGCTGAGAAGAGCTCCTAACTGCGAAGAACACTAAGAGAACACGAAGAGCGTAGAGAAAAGCATCGGAACTGAAAGCGTCTTAGGCACGTCGCGGACCTAGGAGTCGCGTTCTGGGTGTGGCTTACCCGTAGTCCATCACTTACGGCATGCAAGCATCGGATCAAGACTCCCCATCACGGGCAACGGACCAGAGTTCACCGCAACTGATTCGCGGAATGGGCCTGGCAACGGCCACTTCGCTGAACATGCTCGACATGATCGGCGTGGGGCCGTTCATCACGATGCCTCTGATCGTGAGCGCCATGGGCGGGCCTCAGGCGATGTTGGGCTGGGTTCTGGGCGCGGGGTTTGCGATCTGTGATGGGTTGGTGTGGGCGGAGTTGGGCGCGGCCATGCCCGGCTCAGGCGGGTCGTATCGGTATTTGAAAGAGATCTACGGTCCGAACGGTCTGGGCCGGCTGATTTCGTTCTTATTTATTTGGCAACTGTCGTTCAGCGCGCCTCTTTCGATTGCTTCCGGTTGTCTTGGTCTGGCGGGATATGCGGCCTACTTCTGGCCGGGGCTGGATCACGTGTACTTCTCGCACGCGGCTAGCGCGCGCATCCCTTTGGTCGGAAATCTGCAACTGAGTTGGCTGGCAAGTTCGGGAACGCTCGTTGCCGTTGGCGCTTGCCTGTTCGCGGTGCTGCTGCTCTATCGGCGCATTACAGCCATTGGACAATTGTCAAAACTGTTATGGCTCGTCGTGATGGGCACCATCGGGTGGATCATTTTTGCCGGGCTGACCCACTTCAGCGGCTCGCGCGCATTTGATTTTCCCGCCGGAGCCTTCACGCTTTCGCGCGACTTCTTCAATGGGCTGGGCAGCGCCATGCTGATTGCCACCTACGATTACTGGGGCTACTACAACGTTTGTTTTCTGGGTGATGAAGTCAAAGATCCGGAACGGAACATTCCCCGGGCGCTGCTGCTATCAATTTTGCTGGTCGCCTGTCTATATATAGTGATGAATTTGAGCATCGTGGGAGTAGTGCCTTGGCGGGAAATGGTAGCGGCCAAGGACGCGAACAGCGGGTTGTACGTGGTGTCGCTGTTTATGCAGAGAATCTACGGTGCATGGGCAGCTAGACTGGTCACCGGGCTCGTCATGTGGACCGCATTCGCCTCGGTGTTTTCGCTGATGCTGGGCTACTCGCGCGTGCCGTACGCTGCGGCGCTCGATGGAAATTACTTTCGGGTCTTTTCTAAAGTGCATCCCAAACACCGGTTTCCTTATGTGTCGCTGGTGAGCCTGGGCGCGGTCGCGGCGATTTTCTGCTTTCTCCGGCTGGCGGACGTGATCGCGGCTCTGGTCGTGATCCGGATCATGCTGCAGTTCCTGGTGCAGGCCATCGGGGTGATCGTGTTACGCGTACGCCGGCCAGACCTCCCGCGACCCTTTCGGATGTGGTTGTATCCCCTGCCAGCTCTGATCGCTTCGATCGGATTCGGCTATATCCTGTTTGTGCGCGTGAATGCACTCAAAGAGATTCGTTATGCGATCGTGATCCTCATTCTGGGGATTGCGATTTACATGGCGCGCGCCTGGCGTAAGCGGGAATGGCCTTTCGCGCCGGACGTGGTCCTGGAAGGATCCCACTAAATGGCCGAGATGGTGAAGACACCCGCGCCGCTTCTGCCTCAGTCCGCGGAGCCTGGCGCGTCGGCGTGGGCTCCGCTGCGCGAACCCCTGTTCCGGGCAATGTGGATCGCCGCCATCATCTCCTACATCGGAACCTGGATGCAGGCCGTGGGCGCGGGCTGGATGATGACGGTACTCACCATGTCGCCGCTGATGGTTGGCCTGGTACAGGCCGCCGTTGCATTGCCCGTTTTTCTTGTCATTCTGCCCGCTGGAGCGCTCGCCGACATGGTCGACCGGCGCCGGTTTCTGCTGATCACGCAAGGATGGATGGTGCTGGCCTCGGGGACGCTCGGCGTGCTGACGTTACTGCACGTGGTAACACCCTGGATCCTGCTGGGATTCACCTTTCTCCTCGGGCTGGGCGCGGTGATGAACGATCCGGCATGGCAGGCGATTACACCTGAGCTTGTGCCGGCCGAACAACACGCGGCTGCGGTGGCGATGAACTCTGCGGGATTCAACGTCGCACGCGCCATCGGACCGGCGCTTGGCGGGATGGTGATCGCGGCGGCTGGATCGGGCACGGCGTTCTTGCTGAATGCTCTGTCGTTTTTTGGAGTGATTGTAGTTTTATATCGGTGGAAGCGTCCCCGCCCAGAGCGGATCGAGACCGCGGCACTATGGGACGCGGTGATCGGCGGTCTACGATATCTGCGGGAATCGCAGGTGGTGAAGTCGGTGCTGATCCGAACCGGTGCCTTCAGCGTGGGCGCAATTGCGTTGCTGGCTCTGTTGCCCATTCTGGCGCGTCCTTTTGGAGCGCCCGGGTACGGAGCGCTGCTCGGATGCTTTGGAATGGGCGCGTTAGCGGGGGCAACGATCTTGCCGCGCTTGCGGCGGCAGCTTTCGGTCGATGGGCTAGTAGCGGCGGCGATCATCGTATTTGCGGCAATGACCTTCACAGCAGGGCGGATCGGCTCCTTCGGTGGATTATGCTTAGTCATGGCGACCGCGGGGGCGGCCTGGATCGGGATTCTGGCCTGCCTGAACACGGCGGCCCAGACCATGTCTCCATCCTGGGTACGGGCGCGGGCGCTTTCGATGTATCTGCTCGTATTGCAGGGAGGGATGGCGATCGGCAGTACGCTCTGGGGCGCGGTGGCGACACGCCTCGGATTGCCGAATGCGCTTTTGTGTTCAGCTCTGGCCTTGTTGGCGGGGCTGGTGACCATCCGGAAACATCGGCTGAGCGCGCGCCATCTCGCGATGGCGCCCTCGGTCGTGCGGGATTGAGTTCCCTGGGCTGTGTCGTAGCAGCCAACACGCCAGGCATTCGGCGATGTACGATTATTTCTGGAGAACGACGTGAAAACAATATCTTCATTCCTGGGCATTTTTCTCGCGCTCGGTTGTAGCGCGGCGCTGGGACAGCAGATGCCGAAGCCGGAGCCTCCGCGCACGGTAACGCAGGCTCTGGACCGGGCGGTTACAAATGTCGAGAAGGAGTTTGTCCCGGCAGCCGACGCGATGCCGGAGGACAAGTATGGCTACGCTCCGACCGATGGGGAGTTCAAAGGCGTGCGCACCTTTGCCGAGCAGGTGAAGCACACAGCGGCTACGAACTTCGAGATTGGCGCCACCATTCTGCAGGTGAAGCCTCCGGTCGAAATCGGCGACGACGAGGCGGGCCCCGCGTCAGTGAAGACGAAGGCGGAGATCATGAAGTTCCTGAAAGATTCATTCGCCTACATGCACAAGGCAGTAGCCGCCATTAATGCGCAGAACCAGGTGGAACCGATCAATAGTCCGTGGGGGCAGAACAAGGTGACGCGGCTGGGATTGACCACTCTGGTTGTCGGACACTGCTTCGATCATTACGGACAGATGGTGGTGTACCTGCGGCACAATGGGATCGTACCGCCAGCGAGTAGGTGAGATCGCATAAGAGGGACTGCCCGCCCTGAGCTTGCCGAAGGGTCCTCGCCCATCAAACAATCCACTGCCCTTCTGAGTTAACAACTGGCACGCACGTGCTATTTACGAGCGTTCCCTGCGGAACTAAGCTGCGACTTCCCCCCAATCGAAGGCAAAGATACCTGACACGTCTTTGGTAGCTTTCCCGAGAAATTCAATGTGCGTTGCGCTCGGCGCTTTGCCGGCGCAGAAGGTTGGGAAGGAGCTTATGAAATCCAAAAGCAGTTTGGAGTTGGCGGAAGAGAGTCGGCGGAGAGAAGTCGAGCACGAAATTCTGAGCTACTTTCTCGCGGTGGAATCTTATCCCGCGCGCGCCGCACAGGAACCGCGAATCAGCTTTGAGACGCACTGCTGGAGCGTCTACACGGAACTGGAGAGCCAGCGGCCTAACTAACGGGCGAGATCTCGCGTCTTCGGTAGCGACGCATCTGCGGGCATAGGACCAAAAATCTTAGCCCTAGAGGCCACAGAGATCGCCGTTTTTCGCCCGAAGTCACGGAGATGGGCTGCGACGTGCTTCGCTGTACTAACGTCTTGTTTTGTAGGCGGCCGATGCGCCTTTCACGGCAATTACCGTGAGCAGAAGTTCAGCCGATAGATTTTTCTGATGGAGATACGCTGCCACCCGGGCGGCGATTTTTTTTAGAGGCGCCTTGCTGGCCGGATCGAGGAAGATCAACACCGAGGGTCCGGCACCGCTCAGCACTGCACCCAGAATTCCGGGACTTCCCGTCAACTCCTGAAGCGCGGACAACAGCGGGCATAGAGTTGCCCGGTACGGCTGATGCATGCGGTCTTCGAGGGCGGCAGTCAGTAGATCGGTGCGGCCCTGGGTGAAGGCGGCCAGCAACAGCATCGAGTTCTGGATATTTACTACCGCGTCCGCGCGGGAATATTGCGACGGCAATACGCGTCGAGCTTCCTCAGTTGGGAGCGGCTGTGGTGGGACCGCAAGCAGCAGAGGCCACTTTCCTTTCGGCTGGATGCACGCTACCTGGGCTTCGTCGTTACCCGACATGCGGGCTACGGTGAGCCCGCCCATCCAGCAGGCGGAAGCGTTATCGGGATGGTGCTCGCGTCGGGACGCTTCGCCGACGATCCGCGCATCGCTCCAGCGAAGGTGGCCATAATGATTCGCGAGCGCAATGCCGGCGAGACGTGCCGCAGCAGATGAACCGCAGCCTTTGCCGATAGGAATGTCGTTGTGAAGCCTTAGTGCGAGCGGAATGGGCTGTTTGCCTTCAGAGCGCAGGACCTCTCGATAAGTCGTCAGAATAAGATGGTTCTCGATCTGCCCGCAGATGTGGGCATCGCGCCCCGTTGCCTGGATCGAATCGGCCAACGCAGCACGCGCTTCAAGTCTGAGGTGCAGATCGAAGGCAAGCGCGGCGGCGTCGAAGGCTGGGCCCAGGTTGGCCGACGTCGCAGGAAGAGAGAGGCGAAAGATGGCTGCGTTTTTTGTGGGCATTGGTTGCGAGCGAGTTCTTGGTGATGTCAGACCTCAGATTCCAATTCGTTCGATCGTTGATCCGAATATCCACTCTTACTGGTTTTTCAATCTGAACCCTGCAATCACAAATCTGAAATCAAATTGTTTCGCGATGGAATTCTTGTGCCTGGAAATCAAACGTGCGAATCGAAGCGCTCCAGAGTTTGAATCACCGCGTCAACGCTGGCATCAAGTACCACGGGAGCGCGCTGTTGTCCCACAAGCATGGCGGCATGTTCCTCATCGGCTGTGCCAGCAAACAAATCGCCGCGGTGAAACTTCAGGGTGAACTCCGGATCTTTCAGTACATGCCCGGTAAGAATGAGCACGACGCTTTCGTTGGCCTTCACGAATCCTCCTTTGACCAGCTTTTTCAGGCCCGCCAGCGTCACCGCAGAAGCAGGTTCACAACCCACGCCGTCGGCGCCAATTTCCGCTTTGGCGAGCGCAATCTCGATTTCGCTCACCTGCTCGACCTCGCCTCCGGTGGCCTTCAGAACCTTTTGAGCCTTTTTCCATGAGGCGGGATTGCCGATACGGATCGCGGTGGCCAACGTGTCGGCTTGCATAGGAGTGAGGTGCGCACCACCATGCTCACGCATGCTGCGATAGAACGGGTTCGCGCCCTCGGCCTGAATCACCGAGAGCTTGGGCATGCGCGAAATCAGCCCGAGGTCTTTCATCTCGACCAGCGCCTTGCCCAAGGCAGATGAGTTTCCCAGGTTCCCGCCCGGGACAATGATGTGATCCGGTGCTTGCCAGCTCAGTTGCTCAAGGAGTTCGACTGCGGCGGTCTTCTGGCCCTCAAGACGATACGGATTGACGGAGTTGAGCAGATAGATCTTCCGGCGCTTCACCAGTTCGTTTAATACCCGCACGCACCCGTCAAAGTCCGTACGAAGCTGGCACGTGACGGCTCCGTAGTCGAGCGACTGCGAGAGTTTTCCCCAGGAAATCTTTCCTTCTGGAATCAGGACAAGGCTGCGCATGCCTCCGCGGGCCGCGTAAGCAGCCATGGAGGCCGACGTATTTCCCGTGGAAGCACAGGCAACCCAGTGAAAACCTTCCTGGCGGGCAAAAGACGCGGCGGTCGTCATGCCCGTGTCTTTGAAGGAGGCGGTTGGGTTCATGCCCTGGTGCTTGGCTTGCAGCGATTGCATGCCGGCGGCATGGGCGCAGCGCGGCAGTTCGTAAAGCGGAGTGTTACCCTCGCGCAGGGTAATCGGCTCGGACTTAAGCGCGGGCAGCAGCTCTCGAAAGCGCCAGACGCCGCTGAGATCCGCAGTGGCTTGTGAAGTCTTGCGGTCGCGCCAGAGCTGCTTTAAGTCCTCGGCTCGCATGCCGGCGATTTGTACGCCTTGCGGAGTGTGCCAGCCCGGATAAAAAATCTCGAAGAGGTCGCCACAACTCGGACAACGGAAATCCTGCCCGGCGCGGTCACGTACGGAACCGCAGTTTATACATCGCAGACGAGAGCTGGATTCGGTGGCGGTGTCAGGTGAGGTTGGGCTCATTGCGGGTTGTGAGGGATGGAATGCATCACCCATCAGAATAGCGGAGTTGCTTTCTTTTCTGAAGCGCCGTTGCACACTGAGAACACTGAGAGTACAGACAGCTCATGGCTGCCGGGAGTCGCTCCGCGGCGCAGGCCGGTCAGCCCTGCTTCCAAAGGCGGTCTTGTTCGTGCTTCTCTTTTGCGCCCCGCAGATACTCATCGGCTTTGTTGAGCCAGTCTGCGCGGGGGGGATTGAAGACGTCGATGTCCACCGTATCCATGAGCGCTTCCGCCTTGTGCGGCATGTTGCGCGGGATGGTAAGGACTTCGCCGGCATTGACAACGATTTCCCTGCCATCGATCCAGAATTTCAACGCGCCATCGAGAATGTAGGTGACCTGCTCATTGTGGTGACTGTGCAGGGGAACGACGCAACCCTTCTTCAACAGGACACGGGCGACCATGATATCTCCGCCCACAACCAGCTGGCGTTGCAGCAGCGGGTTGAGCTCTTCCAATTCCACCGTGCCCCACGGAATGTGCTTCAGCTCGGACGGCTTTGCCGTCATTTTGATTACGCGGTTGGAGGATTTCGCAGATTTGCGGGCAGTTTTGCGGGCTAACTTCTTCTTTGCTTTTGCCATGGAGGATTTCCTGTCCCCGTAGGAATCTCGTCTTAGTGAACTTTCCCGGGATAAAGTTTCACAGCGTTATCGTGCAGGTACCCGTGCGCCATTTCCAACGCCTTCGCTTCGCTGACTTCTCCAAGGGCAACCATTTCTGCAAGCGCAGCGGCCAAGCCAGTGCGCGCGGTCTGCACTCCCAGCCAGTAACTCTCTTCTGCGCCCAGCGCCTCATTGTACGGGAAGGAGTCGGTGCCGAACGTGATTTTATCGGGAAAGGTCTCGAGCCATTGCCTGAGCGAGTCCTTGAAGGCACTGGTGTACATGACGACTTCCATCAGTGAAGAATCGAGATACACGTTTTTGACCGCCGCCAGCCAGATCGCTTCGCGCTCCAGCGGATAACCCCCGTGGATGAGAACAAACGTCGTATCGGCGTAGCGCGGATCGCGGAGGATATTCTCCAGATTCATCACGTTGCTTTCGGAAATGTTGAAGTAGTCGCCGACACCCACCGCGCTGTGGATATGAACGGGCAAATGCAGGCGTCCGCCTTCACGGATGAGATAGCGGAAGATGAAGTCCTGGAAGGTGCGGTATTCCTGTTCACTCGGCACCCCTCCTGTGGCGTAGTGCTTGTAGATTTCCTCGGCCTGCTCTCTCGTGGGATCGCTGAAGCGGGTGGTGCGGAAGTAGGCGACCTCGAACTTCATCGCGATCCCGCCCTTGTTTTTCTGATTGTCCTCGAGGATCTGGGTGATGAATTTGAGATAGTCATCGAAGCTGGCAGGAAGCTGCCGCAATTGCTCCTGCTCCATCCAGCGGTGCAGCATTTTTTCCTGCAGCGGCATGTAGACCGCCTGGTCGGCATTGCGGGCACGCTCTTTTTGGTTGTCGAAGGGCCACATAAATGAGTCGACAAAGAAGACCCACACGAAGCGCTTGGGATCGAGGTAATCGGCCATCATCGCCCGATTAGCAACCCCTTGCTCGATGTTGAGCTTGTCCAGAAGACTCGAGAAGTAAGCGTTCCCTTCTTTTTTCTTCAATTCGGCTTTTTTGTTGACGAGCCATTTCGTGTGCTCGGGAGAAAGATCGTCGTAAGGGTAGTTGAAGAGGGCTTTCGCTGCGGCGACCAGTTCCGGGTTGGTTTCGCGCTCGCGCAGCGGAGCACTGCCGGGAGGGGAAGCCATGGCGTCTACGTCGGTGTCGTCGGGGAAGCCGGGATGGGCATGATGATCGAAAATTGGAATCTTCTCGATTTGCGGCAGAAGGCGCGCGTAGATGGTATGCACTTGCTCGGGCGTGGCCAGAGGATGGGATTGGGCAAAAGCGGTTCCCAGCAAGACGAGCATGGCGATGAGGGGCTTCATCTTCTGAATCTCCGAAAAGGCTGTTTGCTCTTGGCTACAAGTTCAAAAGCTTTTAATCGCTAAGTTCGCGAAGACGGCGCGAAGAACGCGAAGAACACCGCTGGAATTCAAACACGCTCGTGAACCAACACCGGTCGCCCATTTCAAGTGCGACACACATCTTTACCGGGATAAGGGTTTTTATCTGGATACGGGAGCTCCCTGCCACGCCGTGGAGGCGTTCTGAATTCGCTCGACAGCCTCGTGCAACGTGGCGCTCGAGGACGCGAAGGAGAAGCGGACGAAGTCACGCCCAGACGGTCCGAAGGCAGCTCCGGGAATCGCGGCGACTCCGGCCTCTTCCAGCATGACGCGGCAGACTTCTTCGGCAACCATTCCCGTCCCCACAATGTTGACCCAGGCGTAGAACGCGCCATCGGGATGCGGGCAGCGGAATCCAGGAACTCGATTCAACTCGCGCACGAACTGTGCACGTCGCGCCGCGAACTCCGCGACCATCTTTGGCGTTGCGCCCGTGGTGTCACGCAAAGCTTCAATCGCGGCGTACTGGGTAAACTCGGCCACGCAGGTGTAGGTGTTGATCGCGAGGAGCTCCAGTTGCTCGACGATGGGCGGCGGCGCAATCGCGTAGCCCAGGCGCCATCCGGTCATAGCAAAACTCTTCGAAAAGCCGTCGATGATCACCGTGCGCTCGGCCATGCCGGGGTAGCTCAGCATGGAGATATATCGATCGCCATAAATAATGCGCGCGTAGATCTCGTCGGAAAAAACGTAAAGATCGTGCTCCACGGAGGTTTCTGCGATGCGGCGCTGGACGGCATCGGTATAGACGGTGCCCGTGGGATTGTTGGGCGAGCAGGTGAGAATCGCCTTGGTGCGCGGGCTGATCTTTGCGGCAATTTCCTCGGGGTCCGCTTGAAACTGGTTGCGCTCGGAGAGTTCATACGCCACGGGAGTGCCTCCGAACCCAGCCGTGATGGAGGGGTATCCGGGAAAGCCGGGATCGGGATAAAGGACTTCGTCTCCGGGCTCGATGATCGACATCAGAGCGAGGAACAGAGCGATTTTGCATCCAGGCGCGATCACGATGTTCTTGGGATCGACCTGAAGATTGCGAGTGCGGGCGAGATAGCGAGCAAGTTCTTCGCGCAAGGCGGGAATGCCCGCGACGGTACAGTAGCGGTCCTTGCCCGCGCGCAGCGCCTTTTCCAGCGCGCCGATGACGGGCTCGGCAGGATGGAAGTCGGGCTCCCCGAGTTCCAGGTGGATGATGGAGCGCCCTTGTCGTTCAAGTTCCTTGGCGCGGGCAAAGACCGACAACGCGCCTTCGCCACTCATTACGTTTAACCGGGAAGCCAGGGGTCGCATGAGGTCGTTCCTTCCAGGCGCTGCTTAGCAAAGATGCCGAAACAGTGTATCGCAGGGCTCACAGGCAGGACGCCGCTACTCCATACAATTTCTTATAGCCCGGACTTGGGCGGTGTCGTGATGGGGAGACGAAGACCATCGACCAGGCGGGGAAACATTTCGAAGGCGGCGGCAGTGACTACCAGTTCAATGATCTGCGCATCGCTGAATACCCTTTTCAGCCGTCCGAAGAGATCATCGTCAAGTTCGCGGCCTGAGTGATGCAGGCGATCGGCGCAGGCAAAGCCTAATTTTTCGGAGTCGGTGAATGGGCCCTCTTGGCAATCGCCTTTGGCGGCGGCAATCTGCTCTTCGGTCGCTCCTTTTTGTCTGGCGGAAAGGGCGTGCGCGGCGATGGCGTATTGCGAATTGTGGAGGACCGAGAGGCGTGTGGCGATCAGTTCCTTATACCAGCCCGGCAAGGCGCTGTCGCCGAGCAGCGATTTAAGAAATCCCGCAACACCGAGCGCCAGCGCAGGCGTGTGCGCAAGCGTCTTGAACATGTTTGGAACGACGCCCCGCTGTTTCAGCAGGGCGTCGTAAACGGCGGCAATTTCCGGAGAAACCTGGTCGCGTTCGAGCAAAGGAATTCGCGGTGCGACCGATTTTTTCGTCATGTTAGAAGGCATACCGCAGCGAGAATTGAATCAGGCGCGGCGTGCCTACGGTCGAGGTGATTTTGCCGAATGGAGTCTGCTTTTGCGGCAATCGCCCATCCGCGGAACAGCCACCAACGCCGGGCGTGCTGCAAAGCGTAGTCTCGACATCATTGAGTGCTGGATTGCCAAAATTTGCATGGTTCCAGATGTTGAAGAAGTCTGCTGTAAAGCGCAGATCTTGTCTTTCCGTGATCCGGAAGTGCTTGATCAGCGAAAAGTCCCAGTTCTGCTGGAACGGTCCGCGATAAATGTTCCTGCCCAGATCACCAAAAGCGGTCACGCCAGCGCCGGGATATGCCGCAGGAGCGGGCACGAAATTTGGAATATTCAAATACCCGTCGATTCTCTGATGAACATCTCCATGGGTCGTTCCCCCGGAGATGGATGCACCATCCGCGAGTTGCGCCCCGAGCGTCGCCGAAGCTGCGCCGGGACCGAGATAGGCGGTTCCCGCGCCGGAATCCGTTACTGAAAATGGTGTACCCGATTGGAAAATCGAGATGCCGCTGATTCCCCAGTTTGCAAGCAGAGTGCGCTTCAATCCGGTGGCGCTTGTGAAGATGGGCAGGTCATAGTTGTAGCTCACCGTCACGCGATGCTTGCGATCGAAGTCAGCCAGTCCGCGCGAGAACTTGAGGTCGGTTTCGTTATTAAATGCGGTGTTGAGGGCGGTATTCCCGCTTGAAGTCGCGTCCGTCGACTTCGAGAATGTATAGGCCCCCTGGAAATAGCCGCGTCCCCAGCGCCGCGAAAGCGTCGTCTGCAGAGAATGGTAGTGAGAGTATGCATCGTTGGCGAAGAGTTGCATGCCGCTGTAGCCGTTTACACCCTGAAATCTGGAACGAGCGGGACCATTGGCAACGGTGCTGTCAAAAATCTGGACCTGTTGACCGCTGGCGGTAGTAACCGTGAGCGGTTGCGAAGGTGTCGCGAGCAGAGCTTGGACATTGGTGCGCGTCTCACGCAGGTGGACCGCGTGGGTTCCCACGTATCCCACTTCCAGAACCCACTGCTTGCCAAGTTCCCTTTGGAGAGTGAAGTTCCATTGCTGCGTGTTAGGCACGACAAAATGGCGAGGAACAGCCAACGCAAACAGGAACTGCGATGGAACTACGCCGGGGCTACCGTTCGCGCAGGAGATATCGGGAAAGGCGTCGGTCCCATTCGAAAACCCGGTGATCACCCCGAGGCAAGGCAGGAAATTCCCATCCAGCACGCCAGCCTTCGGTAAACCGTTGGGATTCGGACTGGGACATCCCGCGGCAGGTGTAAGGGAGAAAAACGTACTTAAGCACCCAGGCGCGCCGGCGCCGAAGGCAATCGGAAGATAGGGCGCCTGAAATGAAAGCTGATCCGCAGTGCCCACATCTTCACGAACGTAGTAGATGCCGTATCCGCCGCGGATAGTGGTGTTGTGATGCCCAAAAACATCCCACGCGAATCCGACCCGGGGCCCCAGCCCGGTGCTGTAATCATTCTTCAGCGTGGAGCTACTTCCCGACCCAGTAAGCCCTGTTACACCAAGCTTGTTCGCGCATCCTCCGTAGACTAGCGGGTACTTGCCCGAATTTGCCAGGTCCAGATCAAAGTTTCCGATGTGGCAAAGATTGTCGCGGAATGCGCCCATCAATTCCGTGCGGAAGCCCAAGTTCAGAGTCAGCTGCGAGGTCGCTTTCCAGTCGTCTTGCACAAAGAATCCAAAATTGTTGTTCCGGTACTGGTGGTTGTAGACGCCACCGCCGCCGAAGCTAAAGTCGGGAGCGCCTTGCAGCCACTTTTCGAAATCGCTGTAGCTGGGTCCATTAGGATCTGTATTCAGTGGGCCATTGACGAAGAACAGCTGTCCGTTGAAGGTTTGCGGGAAGAGCTTATCGAGATTGACGCGAGTGTATTCGCCACCAAATCGAAGACTGTGCGCGCCCTTCACCCAGCTGACCGTATCGACGAAGTTGTAGTTGTTCTGCGTCTGGAATTGATCTGCGGGGGGTGTGGGACCAATCTGGAAACCGGAACTGCCAAAAGTAAATTTATAGATGGACTGCGTGATGTTGTTGGTGGGGCGATCGATTCCCAGGGCGTCGGCGGTGACGCCTGCCGGAGGCTTATTCACCAGACTGTTGTTGATCCGGACGTACCCGAAGCGGAAATCGTTCACCACTGCGGGGGAGAACAAGTGGGTCTCATTCACCGAGAAAAATCGCGCGTGGACGGGAAGGTCGTAGGGAAAATCCAAATCGAATGCGCTGATGCTGCTCGCCAGTGTTCCACCGAGCGATGCCTGCAGGCCGCCCGCTCCAAAGGGCAACAACTGCTCACCGTTCGAGAAAAAGAAACGGGCTGACAGCTTGTCGTTGCCGCCATGGAATTCGCGATCCCAGTTGGCCGTGAACTGATCTTCCGTGAACTTGCCGGTTTTGCTGACAACAAATGGGGCTGTGTCACCAATGTTACCTGGGAGAGCAGGATAGAGGAATCCTCCAGCAGGCGCACCGAATTGATCGCTGTGAAGAAGCAGAAGCTTATGGATGACTGGATCGACGCTGGGAATATTAAATCCAGCTTCTAGAGCGGCATCCAAGCCAGCATCTGTTCGAATCGACGCAGGAATGACGGGCAAAGCGCTGCTGATCAGTGTTCCCGGCGAAAGCCCGCTGCGCTGCCGCGTGCCTTGATAGTTCACGAAAAAAAAGCCTGCCTGCGCTTCCTTGCCGATCGGCCCGCCGAAGCTTCCCCCGAAGATATTCTGCTTCACCGGCGGACGCGGCTGCCCGGCGCGATTCAAGAAATACTCATTCGCATTCAGCACATCGTTGCGGAAGAACTCGTACGCATCCCCGTGGAACGTCCTCGTACCTGATTTCAGAATGGCATTGACGTTACCGCCGCCGTTGCGGCCTTGGGAAGCGTCATAGAGCGATGTCTGGACTTTGAATTCCTGAATGACGTCCGGGTTCGGCAGTGGAATGTTGGTGGCCTGCGCAACGTTGTAGTCGGTAGCGCTGATGCCTTCGATCAGGTAGTTGTTATTGTCTTCGCGTTGACCGTTCACAATCACGCGGACGTTGCCCCGCCCCAGTTGTGCGGAGGCGTTCAATTCGCTTTGTGCGCCGGATGAGAGCGTGAGCAGTTGCTGGAAGTTCTGCGTGGCAAGTGGCAGGTCGCGAATGGTCTTGGACTCAATGGCCTGCCCTGTGGTCGCCGTGGTCGTTTCGACCGTCTGCACCAGCGCTTGCACTTCGACCTTCTCCAGCACCTGCAGAGGAACAAGTTTAGCCGTCATGCGCGTGGTTTCGGTGACACGGACAACGATGTC
>OEKN01000622.1_pt5 | contig 21432 bp, 23 predicted proteins | sample 1503361 | NCBI WGS metagenome assembly OEKN01 (sample SAMEA104379592, study PRJEB20068) | metagenome | biome: 1000743; feature: 77; material: 1998 | place: USA | collected 2012 | depth 25 m
GGAACGAGCAACGGGCCACCAATGCTTTCGCCCCGAGAGCCGCTGCATCTGGTTCGACGGCGTCGAAGGAAGGAATTGCCCAAATACTATCGGGGCTAAGGCCAAAGCCACTGCGGCAAATCCTATCCTCACAGAGCAGGACAAACGAGGGTACGCGCTGGGGGTGGAGCTCGGATTAGCTGTCGCGAACAGGGAGTCAGTATGAATCAGCATTTCGTTTTGCAAGGAATGAGGGATGCTTTTACCGAGCTTTCCATCCAGGCCAAGAACACAGAAGCTAGCCCCCAAGGTACTGCGGCGAAACCGCAAGGTAATTTTTAGATGTTGTCTTTGCGTGCACAATTCGTCCCCCTCCTGATCGTGGTCGGTCTTTCGGGTCTCTCTCTCAAGGGTCGCTCACAGAATGCGCAAGCAGAACAGCCGCAGGCAGCGGAGCAATCGCCAGATTCGATATCGCTCCCCCTCGCGCAGCTGCCTCCAGGGCCGGTTATCGTCAACTATCAACAAGGTCAGCTGATGGTCGAAGCGCAGAATGCTACCTTGAGCACCGTTCTGCGAGCAGTCTGCAACCAGACTGGTACGGCGATTGATATTCCGTCCGACGCCGATGAACGTGTGGTAGGACACTTCGGCCCCGGGCTTGCGCGGGACGTATTTGCCTTATTGTTGAATGGCTCGCGTTTCAACTACGTGATGCTGGGATCGAACGACGATGCAAGAAGGATCGTACGTCTCACCCTATCTGTGAAACCTGCGGGCCCTCTGAACGACCAGCCGGTTCGTCCGACACCTCAGGTAGTCGCAAAGCGGGCAGAGTCGCCTCCCGCCCCCCAGTCCCCCGAGAAGGCAGCACAACCTTCCACGGAATCGAATGCTGCTGCCCAGTCTGCGCCGCAGCTACCTCGCCGACGGTATAGGCGAAGATAACGAAAGTGACAAGATGCTCGGACTCCGATAGGGTCCGATAAGCGACACGGAATCCAGAGCAGATTCGCGAACGGTATGAGCAGGTTGGCTATGAAAGCTGTATCTTCATCGCCCGCTCCATGGCGGTCTTCGAGTAAGAGTCCATGCTTGGCGTGGTCTCCTACTCTCACTACCGGAAAAGCGGACGTTTCATTGCTAACTCCACCGGACATTGGATGTGCTAACGACACACCAACATTTGCGGTATCGACTCACTGGACGTGTTGCGCCAGAATGTGGGAATCGCGCGCGGCTTCAAACCAATGTCACCTCCTGAAATGAAGGCCTGCGGGAACGATGCAGAGTCCATTCCGGTGACGGCCATTCTCGAGCTGTTCAAAACAACGACGAAATACGATGGCAGAGTCGGGCGAGAGCAAAATGGTTATCCCCCGCCCGAAGAGCTCCCGATCTGATTGCTTTTGACCCAGCGCGTATCAAAGTCATCTGAGCCTCCGGACCAAGAACTAGAACCCATCGTGTTTGGTCCACAGTAGCGGGTGAATTGCGAATCCACAATGGCTGAATCTATAAAACATTACAACTCCTTTGTGAGATGGTCGAGTTCCTCGTCGACGGCGCGTGGATCATGTATCCCAGCGGGCGGCCGATTCATGTGTGATAGGGTGCGTTGGATATCGGTCTCCTTACTGAACGGCCCTGGGACCCGGTGCATTCAGAGGAGGTGTGCGCGAAACTGCGCATGTTCCAACGCCTACTAGGACTCAGAAACATCTGATTGTGGGCAAGCACGAGTTCCTATTCCCAAGCCAATCAGTTCAGTTCCTTAGCGGGCGGTCACAACGGAGGATTTTGGGCAGGCCTCCAGGGATACACGACAAATGGCACTTACGGTTCCCACGATGTAATTGGCAAAGGGAACCCCTTTCAAGCCACTTCTCTCCGTGGTTGCTTGCGAATCTGAATCACCCGAACAACTGGACATTGGAGGCGGCCATTACTGGATCCAGTTTGACGCCGATAGACTGCAGCGGATTTGCGGGATACTGCAACATTGATTGGCTGGGAATTACGCGCGGTGGTGCGGACGGCGTGTGGGATAGTGCTCACAACGCAAGTCGGGAGCCGTCGTCTCGCTGGCAGTGGCCTTCAGGCTGTACTCCCGCTGTGTTGCTCCTCGCCAGATCGATCATCAAGCTGATCAAAACCGACACCGTTCTTAAATTTTCCATCCAGAAATCGTTTAAGTCGGCGCAATGAGACGCGGTCTGAATCAGTTATATCCTTGTCGTCCGCCAACGATTCGTAGAGTCTGCTGAGGTCCGAGACGGCAATTTTGTTTTCAATGAAGACTGTCGGGTCTGATGTACAGATAGCGATCGGCATGAATATCCCTTGGAAGATTCGCGCCAATCTCGATTTGCTGTCGCCAATGTACCGGAGCCAGAAATCGTGCTGAATACGTTTCCCTTCCGGGTCGTGATGGCCCCATAAATTGAAGGCATCTTTGTCCGAGGTGGACAGGTCGATATTCCACGCATCCACATCAGGTCCGTAGCGCTTTCTCATTCTTTCTGCAAAGATCAAATAGACCTGTTCCAGCGAGACACTCAAATCAAAATCGAGGTCGTTCCTGGTCAGATATGTCAGAACTCTAAATGCCATCGTGTCATCGGTTGCATCCGAGATGCACTGCGATAACAACGAAACGCGCTCTTGTTTCGGTATCTTTTCAGCCACTCTGATCACGATCCTAAGAACGAATCCGGCTTCCGCGAGGAAGATGGACATACCATCGTAGACGTATCGGTCGGCTCCACTCATGGCCGCCATGGCCAAATCGCGCCCTACCTGCGAGTCCATCAACTTCACCGCCTCGGAAAGCTTCATTAGAAAGTCTGTTCTCTTCGGGTCTCCCTTTTGCATCGAATCAAGCTCTTCAAGAAATGCCGTTTTCGTTCGTCAGCGGTTGAAGCAGTCTTGATCCTGCGAAGAAATTCCTCCAGTTCGACCGAACTGAACATGGCATCCGGGAGTTCGTAACGAAAGTACGCCGCGAACATCCCGGGATGAGCAATACGCTTTTCTTCCTCTCCGCCTGTGCGGTTGTCGGCGAATCGAAACTTTCCGACAATCGCGTCGAACTTTGGAAACAAATCGTGCAATATCCTCTCTACCGTCTCAGCCTCTTCATCTCCACCTGCCAATTTGCGAATCTCGGCTGCAAGCCGCTTACCCCAAGCCTCCTTTTCTTTGTCCGAACGATAGGCGCCACCTTTAGTCCAGCTTTCGCCGCCAGTCAGCACTTCGGAATTTCTGCCTATGAGGTCGTACACCGAAGGCTTGAATCGGCGCAAAAGCTCGACGAGTGTGAGGTCTACCGGGTAAACCTCGCGCCTGAGAAGAGCAGCCGCTGTGCCAACATCGTTGGCCAACAGACCGATTGCCCTCAGGGTTCGGCAGAACGGCGCGATTCGTTCAGTCCACAGGTCGTCAATCTGCTTCCTGTAACTTTCCGCTTCGGATTCATTGTTGAACCAGTCCAAACGTCTAAACGCCGTTGTAAGTCGCTCGATCCCCGCCTTTCGCAGTGCTTCTTGATCTATGTTCGGAATCTGAATCGAGGCCGGAAAAAACTTCTCAAAATACCGGTTGTTTTCATCATTCACCTCGCCCTTAGCCGTTGTGATTAGAGTTTGCCGCTCTGCCGCACAGACGAAGCTCAGATTCGGTAGAGATGACACACCTCGAACTACTTTTAGGAGAGTCAGTAATTCCTCCTTCTCCATTCGATCGATTTCGTCCAGAAGAACGACGATACGTTTAGGTAGCCGTGCGAGTGCGGCCTTCATGTTCTCGATGTCATCTCTCTGTGTCGGAGCCGGATACAATTCCGAATAGCCTTTGAGGATCGGTACGGTCTGAGCAAGCGCGCTGGCCAATCGCCGTGCACTTTTGCTCAATCCGGGCACCATGTAGCGTTTCTGACACTGGCTGGCCTATGTTGGAGTGTGAGCGACAAACCAAAATTCGGTTCATGCGTTGAGTCCGCAGCTGGCGTCAACATGGCGCGGTGGGGACGGTCGCCGGATTGTTTGCACCGCCCCGGGGTGCGATCAAAACCTTGCAAACATGGCAACGGCCTACCAGCAGCCGAATCCACTGGAGGACGTTAACGGAACACATAGCTTGCATGAGATCTCTTAGATTGCTGCTACCTGCCTCAACTCGAACAGGCGCGCAGTAAGAAACTTCAAATGCTCCGCTATTCCCTCCTCGGTCTTAGCGGAAAGCTTAAACACCGGCATGCCCGGGCGTACTGCTTGGATGTTGCTGTATGCGGTCTCCCAGCTAAATTCAACCGCCGTGGCTAGGTCAACCTTGGTGACTACAGCTACGTCAGCGCTGTTGAAAATGGTCGGGTACTTGAGCGGTTTGTCCTCGCCTTCGGTTACTGAAATGAGGACGAGGCGGAGGTCTTCTCCCAAGTCATACGAAGAAGGACATACCAGATTGCCGACGTTTTCGATAAAGAGGAAATCCAACTGGTTGAGGTTCCATTCTTCCAGCGCGCTTTCGACCATAGCGGCTTCGAGGTGGCAGAGAGTGCCGGTGGTGATTTGCTTGACTGGGGCCTGGCTGCGCGCCAAACGAAGCGCATCATTTTCGGTGGCAAGGTCCCCGACCAGAGCCGCCACCCGGTAATTTGTGCGAAGCAGAGTGAGAGTTTTTTCGAGGAATGCGGTCTTGCCCGAACCGGGGCTGGAGACTAGGCTCACCACGAACACTCCGGCGGCGCGAAAGCGGTCGCGGAGGCTCCGTGCGACGACGTCATTTTGCTTCAACACATTCTTTCGGACTTCGATCAAACGGGGTTCGGGGCGCATTCCTGTATCTCCATGGCAACGACTTCGAGTTCCTTTCCCTGCACGACTTCAGAGGCTGGGGTACCGCATTCCGAGCAACAAAATAACTGGATCGAGTTTAGAGGGCGTTCTGCTCGACAACTGGGACAAAAGATCACGACGGGTACATCTTCCGCCAACAAGCGCGAGCCTTGCAGCGGAGTCCCCTCGCAGGCCATCTCGTAACAAGAGAGGAGCGCATCTTTCACGACGCCTGAGAGGAGGCCCAGCTTCAAGTGCACAGCAGTCACCTGAGCGCCCCGGCGCGCAGCCTCTTCCTCGACCAGTTCCACGATGCTCATCGCAATGGAAAGTTCGTGCATGTTCTCTATCTCGTTCCTTGTTCGCTCCGCTTGTCCGTCGGCGCAGGGTCATCGAAGCGGCCGAACGCCGCCAGTGCTGCCTGCCCCAAGCTGATGCCGCCGTCGTTGGGGGGCACGCCATGATTTGTCCACACCTGTAGCGATCCGTTGGTCAGCAGAGGCTTCACATCCTCCAGCAGCAACTCGTTCTGAAAGACTCCTCCAGAGAGGACCACCGTATCCAGAGCGTGTATGCGGCAAATGACGTTCAGGACGTCGAACAAACCCTGCGCGATTCCCTGTTGGAAAGATCGAGCAATCTCCCGCACATCGCGGCCGCGGAGGCGGTCTTGCGCAACCGCCAGCAGCAACGGGCGAAAATCGAGCTCGCCGCCGACAAAGGGGAAGGGGTAGGGTTCAGTCAGAGACCCGCCCCGGGCGAGTTGTTCCAGCCAGATTGCAGCCTGCCCCTCGAAAGTGATCTCACGAGTAAAACCGAGAAGAGATGCAGCGGCGTCAAACAGGCGCCCCACAGAGGTTGCAACAAAAGTGCGGACGCTCTTGCATACCAACTCCATCGCATTGCGATATCGCTCGGGAAATGCGAAGGGCTCGGCAAACAAGTCGGGCAAACCATCCACCTGGGCGAGGAACCCAGCAGCCGCTTGGACAGGATATCGCGCCGCTGCGTCCCCGCCCGCGAGCGCCACGCTGCGCAAATGAGCAACCCGGGTGAAACCTTCTTGCACGCTGCCTACAAAAAACTCGCCTCCCCAGATAGTTCCGTCGTCTCCATATCCAGTGCCGTCGAAGCTTACGCCGACGACCTGTTTCGTCCACTCTCCCCGCTCCGCAAGTACCGATGCCACGTGAGCGCGGTGGTGTTGCACCGCCCCGCTCTGCGGGATTCCAAGCGCGGCGGCGTAAGACCTTGATCGATATTGCGGGTGAAGATCGTGCACGAGAAGCAGTTCGTCCCAGCGAACTTCGTACATCGAGACTAGATCGTGGATCGTCTCATCAAACGCGCGAAACGAATGGTAATGGTCCAAATCCCCGATGTGCTGGCTTAGGAAGGCCTGACCGTTTACCACCAACGTGATCGTATTTTTCAGGTCGGCACCCAGCGCGAGAATGGGGCGTGTAGTGGGAATGGATGCAACCGCTCCCGGAGCGTAACCACGAGCGCGACGCAGGACTACAGGGCCGAAAGCGCCCGCGCGCGCGACAGAATCGTCCACTCGGCGGGCGATAGGGCGCTGTCCGATTAGAAACAAGTCGGCGATTTCTGTGAGCCGCAACAATGCGTCTTCGTCTTCGTACGCGATCGGCTCACTTGATCGATTTGCGCTGGTCATGACCAGAATTTCCGGAGCGCCAGCGGCGAATAACAAGTGATGCAAAGGGGTGTAAGGCAACATCACGCCGAGTTCGTCGTTCTCCGGGGCGACCCCGTGGAGTTCGATTCTTGCCGGGGCCAGCACGATGGGACGCGCGGCGGAGGTGAGCAGCGATTCCGCTTCTGAGGAAAGCTCAACCAGGGTGCGAGCCATCTCAACATTCCGCACCATCAGGGCGAAGGGTTTTTCTTTCCGGTACTTACGATCGCGCAAAGCCGCGACAGGAACTGGATTCCGGGCATCGCATGCCAGGTGGTACCCGCCGAGTCCCTTCACGGCGAGAATCGCTCCGGCGCGGAGGGCCTCGGCGGCCGCGTAGATGTAGCCTCCATCTCGAACTGCTGTTTCCTTGTGCAGATGCTCAGGAAGGTGCGGATGAAGATAGTAGCCAGGACCGCAAGCCGGACAAGCTAGGGGCTGGGCATGAAAGCGACGGTTACCGGGGTCGGAATATTCCGCGGCGCAGTGATCGTCGAGCAGCCAATCCTTCATAGTGGTGTTCGGCCGGTCGTAAGGCAGAGCGAGTACGACAGTGTAACGCGGCCCACAGTTGGTACAGTTGATATAGGGATACCCATAGCGCGGGTCCGCGGGATCGAAAAGCTCACGCAGACATTCGTTGCACACCGGAAGGTCCGGTGAAATGCGAACCGTCGGGCGTTGCCGGTGTTGGCTCGTCCGGATGGTGAATTCCCTCAAGCCGACGAGTTCGGCGGGCCGCACGTCGATTTCCGCGATGCTGGCGCAGGGTGGCGGCTGCGCTTTCAAGTCCCGAACAAAAGCTGCCAGCCCAGTGTCCGCGCCTTCGAGATGGATTTCAACGCCCTCTTCCGCGTTCAGCACCCATCCATTCAAGGTGTTGGCACAGGCCAGGCGATAGACAAACGGACGGAATCCCACGCCCTGCACTACCCCTCGGACGCGGATGGAACAAGCGCTGGCCATTGTGTTGTTTCCGATATCTGCTCGCCTGCATTACTCGTCGACGATGCAACCGTGACCCTGCCAACCAACTTGGACAACCTTGCCATCCTCGACCAGGATGGGCACGGTGCGTTGTCCACCCGCGACCTCGCGCATGCGCTGGCGAGCTACGGGATCGGCTTCCACGTCGTACTCGACAAACTCGCTGTGCTTCCAATCCAGCCACTCACGCATTTCGCAGGTATGGGGACAGCGAGCAGCTCCGTAGAGTTCAAGCCTGGCCACGGCTCAGCACCTCCAAGGATTCCCGGATGACGTGGTAGATGGAAGCCTGAACTTCCTGAATGCGAGGAATATAGTCGCAGCTCACTACCACGGGAAAGTCCGCCAGGCGCTTGCGTTTGATCTCGCCTCCGTCGTAGCCGAGCAGCGCCACGGTCAACAGATTCCGCTTCCGCGCTTCTTCCAGCGCCGCGATAATGTTACGCGATCCGCCGCTGGTGGAAATGCCGATCGCAACGTCTTCCGGGCGGGCCTGCGCAATTAGCTGGCGAAGAAAAATCGCGTCGGAGCCAATGTCATTCGCGACGGCAGTGATGTTCGCCGGCTCCAGGGAGAGTGACACCGCGGGGACGGATTGGTATCCGGGCGGCGGGAGCACGCAATCGATGGCGAAATCGTTGGCATCGGTCGCAGACCCGCCATTGCCGAAGACAATGATCTTTCCGCCACGTCGCAGACGCTCATGAATGGCAAGCGCAGCGCTACCGATCTGCTCGGCCTCTTCCTGCGCTAATTGCTCGCGCAGCCCGGCGTCATCGTGAGCTTTCATCAAGATGGAAGATGCGACTTCCGCCACCAGGTTGGTGTTTGCCTGCTTTTCTCTGCCTAGAAAGGGATACAGGAATTCCGATTGCCCCACATCATGGCCGAGTTCGCGGTGCTCGAAGAAGACGTGCACCGTCTCCCAGAGGGTGTGATAGAGAACCTCGATCATCTCTTGATGCATGAACGGATCTTGCGTGGCTGCATGGACGGCGTAGGAACCCTCGACGCCGGGCAGGGCGAATGTCATTGCCTGTTGCAGGCGGGCTTGCTGAAGTGTCGCCCAGATCTCGGAGTCGCCCTCCGGGGGACCGAATCCCATGACCATGTCTTCCGGGCGCAAAATCGCTTCGAGCCAGGGCCGAAAGAGAACCGATAGATCCAGCGCCGGCAAAGCGCGCTTGCCGACGATTACGGGATGAACGAACTCCACCGAAACGTGCTGAGCGTCGGTGGCGTAGGGCCCGCGTCCGAAGGCCAGCAACCGCCCTCCTCGCAGAAATCGTTCGGACATCTCTCGGCAAGCTTCGGCCAGACGCGGCGCCTCACGCGAGAAGAATTGCTCGAAGAGTTGATTTCGTTCGAGCAGACGCTCTTCGATCTGGCTCGCGAGTTTATATGCGGTTGCCATAGCGTCTGTTGATAATCCTCTAGCAAATGCGCGGCAAAGGATCGCCGACGAGCATATCTACGATTCGGCTGCCCCCGTAAAGGGTGGTCACCAGCACCGTGCCGGCGGGCTGTTCCCGAACTTCGCCGATCATCCGGGCTTCACTTCCGCCAGGCGCCAAACTCAAGGCATTGATGGCGGCGTCGGCATAATCCGGGGAGACAACCGCTAGGAACTGGCCTTCATTGGCAATGTGAAGGGGATCGAGTCCGAGCAACTCGCAGGCGCCGCGCACCGCATCGCGCACGGGTATCTGGTCTTCGAAAAGGACCATCCCCAACCCGCAATCGCGCGCCAATTCGTTGAGAGCTGTCGCAGCGCCGCCGCGAGTTGGATCACGCATCCAGCGAATTCCCGGACCGGCGGCGCGAATCAGGGTTTCGACCAGTGGAAGCACGGAGCGGGTGTCGGAGCGAAGATCGGCCTCGAAATCAAGCTCGCCGCGCGCTAGCAGGATGGTGATGCCGTGATCGCCAATGGGGCCGGAGAGGAGAATCTTGTCGCCGACGCACACCGAGCGGGGATCGATCGTCACTCCATGAAGGGACCGGCCAATGCCGGTCGTGGTGACGTACATCTGATCCGCTTTGCCGTGCTCGACGACCTTGGTGTCGCCGGCCGCGATTCGGATCCCCGCTTCCCGAGCCGCCTTCGCCATGGCTCGAACTTCGGCCTCAAGCACTGCGGTTGGCAGACCGGCTTCGAGCACGAACGTGACTACGAGGGCTTCCGCCTTCGCTCCCGAAACTGCAAGATCGTTCACAGTACCATTCACCGCAAGTTCGCCAATGGATCCGCCGGGGAAACTGAGGGGCTTGACCACAAAACTGTCGGTGGTGATGGGAACTGTAATGCCGTTGATGTGGACATGCGCGGCATCGCCAAGGGGTCCGGGCGCGGCGCCAAAAAGCAGTGGAGCAAAGAGCCCTTCGACCAGCCGACGGCTGGCCTTACCTCCGGCTCCGTGCGCCATCTCGATCTGGGGATCGCGGAACCGAATGGGCCCGGACTCGGCAAGCACGGCGGTTGGAGCGCTCGATTCTTCAAGACTCAAGCGATCGAGGCCAGACTTACCATTGCCCCCTTGCGCTGTTCGTAGTTGTGATAGGCTGCGCATGATCCTTCCGATGACACCATGAGTGCGCCAATCGGATGTTCGGGCGTGCACTCACGGCCAAAAAGTTTGCACTGGTGGGGCTTCAGCACGCCCTTCAGCACTTCTCCACATTGCGCGGCTTTGGGGTCAGTGACGCGGACGCCAGGAACTGCAAAGCGTTGTTCCGCATCCCATGCGGCATACTTCTCATTGACGCGCAGTGCGGACTGCGAAATGAACCCCAGACCTCGCCATTCGAAATAAGGACGGAGCTGAAAGACTTCGGCCATAACCTTGAGGGCAGCGCGGTTGCCTTCCCAGGGAACTACACGCTTGTATTGATTTTCAACCTTGGCTTCACCCGCCTTCAGTTGGCGTAGCAGCATGACAACGGATTGCAGCATGTCCAGCGGCTCGAAGCCTGAGACCACGATCGGTTTTCGTTCGTTCTGAGCAATCCATTCGTAAGGACGGCAGCCGATGACGGTCGAGACATGGCCGGGACCGATGAAAGCGTCAAGCCTCATGTCGGGAGAATCCAAGATGGCTCGGATGGCGGGGATGATCGTGACGTGGTTGCAAAACACCGAGAAGTTGCGAATGCCCTCGGCCTTGGCGCGCATCATCGTAAGTGCGGTGGATGGCGCGGTGGTTTCAAAACCGATGGCGAAAAACATGATGTGCTTGTCGGGATTGAGCCGGGCGAGCTTGAGCGCATCCGAAGGGGAATACACGATACGAACGTCCATCCCGCGGGCTTTGTGTTCCAGGGGGCTACCGTGAGTTCCATGAACTCGCATCATATCGCCGAAGGCGGCGAAGATGACATCGGGCTGCTGCGCGATGGCCAGTCCATCGTCGATTCTTCCCATGGGAAGTACGCAGACCGGACAACCGGGGCCGTGGATCAACTCGATGTTTTCGGGAAGTATATCTTTCAGCCCAAACCGATAGATGGCATGAGTGTGTCCGCCGCAGACCTCCATCATGCGGTAGTGACGGTCGGTGCCTGCGAGACGACGTATCTCTTCCACCGTTTTCGAGATCAGTTCAGGTTCGCGGAACTCATCAACGAATCTCATGAGGATCCTGCCCTGGGCAACAAATGGGGCCGAGTCTCATCGACATCATCCAGGCCGTAGCCCTTCACTTCCTGCATCGCTCCATCGATCTCTCCCAACATTTTGAGTGTGCTCATCTGCTCAGCCGCATCCTGCTCGCTGATTTTGCTCATGGCAAAGCCCACGTGAATGAGCACCCAGTCGCCGGGCGCCGGCCTGTCGTCCTGCAGCAAACCGAGATCGATCTTGCGGCGTACGCCGACAACGTCCACGAGCGCGGAGTCCGGGTTCTCGGACGAGATCCCAACGATCTTGCCGGGTATGGCTAGACACATGCGACATCCTCCCGATCCGTCCTGATTCGATCCGTCCCCATCCATCTTCGAAAGTCCCGCGCCTGCGAGCCGTTCATCCTTGCTTGCGGGCGGAAATGTTAAACGACAACTTGAGTTCATCCTTCAGCTTTATAGTTCCTCCGGCCGCGGTAACGGGTCGAATCTCGTAATCACTCATACGGACAGAAAAATCCCCCATGGCCCGAAGCGTGTCACCATTCAGCGAGGCCCGCGCCGTCACCGGTTGATCCCGTGTAACTCCGTGGAGAGTCAGTTCTCCGTTCAAGGTCGCCGAATACTGTCCCTCGCCTGTCTGGGTGGCTGACACTTTGGAACATTCGTATAAGATCTCCGGGTAACCTTCGGTCTCGAGAACCTCCTCGTGCATCTTGCGGTTAATTTCCATGTGATCTCTTTCGCTGAGGTCACCCGTAACGTTCAGTGAGGCCGAACGAATTACCATGCGCATGGAACTTTGTTCCAACGCGCCTGGATTCAGAGAGACCTCTCCCTGGAAATCGGGGACAGCAATTGTCGGGCTATGTGCAAATGCCGCCAGCAGCCCGGTGGCAAATGCCCTTACCGTGAACGCACTCCCCTTGGCGTCAATCACGTATCGCACCGCCATCGCCTGTGGCACTTTTGCCGTGGACAATCGAATGTTCCCCCTCGCTTTGGTCGTGAAGCAGCATGCCGTCCCCAGTCCTTACATGGCCCGCAATTTCAAATAGCGGTCGAGATCCGGCAAGGCGGCGTTGGCCAGATCGCCGACTCCGAACTGTCCGAGATACCGCCTCGCGATAGGATTGGAAAGAATCAAGCCCGCTCCGAAGACGACAAGTGCCAAACCACTGAGCATGAAGAGCGTGTCTTTGTCGTTGAAGTGTCCGTCACCATTTTCCATTGCCACGGCAGTCTCCTTTTCAGCATGTTTCTTCACAGTGTTGAACCCACCCCACTCTTATTCAGAACTTTGTCGATTAAGGACTCCACCAGCTTGACCGCGTCTTCCACGGCGCGCTGGACCGGCGCGCTGAGGCCCATCTTCCCTTGTTCGCCTCCAAGAGTGGCCGGCTCACAGCCGACCAGCAGTACGTTCCTGACCTCGATATTCATGGCCCGGGCCAAGCGCAGCACAGTGACCGGATTCATCGCGTGCGCTTCCACTACGGCCTGCGGAGCTTCTGGATCGTCTAACGCATTCAAATCTGGCTCAATCACGAACAGTGTTCCAGGAGCTCCGCCACGCGGACAAGCATCTACCAGGATCGTGGTTTCGTAACCATCTTGCAGCGCATAGGCCAAGTCGAACCCGCGAATGCCAAAATCGGTGACGCGCACGTCCGCCGGCAGCTTTCGGGTGGCCAGGAGGCGAGCGACTTCCACGCCGAACGCGTCATCCCCGAGGAAAATGTTGCCGATGCCAGCGACCAGGATGGTGGGCTTCTTCTTCGATGAGGTTTGGGAAATCTCGTCCGCAGAGAGCGGTTCCACTTCCTCGGCATCGAAAAAAAAGCGATGACCGGGCTGACGAAGCATACCCATGTCCTTGCCGGGATCGTCATCTAGAACTACGCAAACGTGGCGCTTGCCCTCGTAATCCTGCTCGATGCACTCGATGGTAGCGGTCTGTCCCGCGAGGGCGATGTCCATCACATCGCCACCAGGCCGCGGGCGAAGACGCACGCGGCTGCCTGGCCTCACGTCGACTCCCGAAATTTCGAGGTGATCGACCAGAGTTTTCTCTTCGAGGAGTTGCCATTCCCATTCGTTCATCCCGTTCCCTCCTCGACCGGGCGGAGACTTCGCATCGCGCCATGCAGCTTCATCAGCTGTTCGGCGGGCAAGGTCTCGGTGCGTTCCAGCATCTGGCGGGCACGCTCGTCCGATTGACGCATTTCGCGTTTTTCTTCTTCGGTCAGAGTCATGATTCGCAAGGAGAGGATCTCGTCAATCTCGGTTCCATCAAACAGATCTCCGGCGCTCTCCGCGGCGATCTGGGGATAGTCGTAGAGGATGATCGGAGAGGAAAGCAACGTGTCGCGCTCTCCCGCGCCGCCCAGGAGGACCGGCCAGGTTCCGACGTTTTGGCAGTTGCCTGCGACTTCACGGAGAGCATCGGGAGGTTCGAGCAGCGAGCAGAACCGGGCATGCTCCACGCCCAGCACGGTGTGCGTCGAGACCAAGGCACTCAACAAAGCGTCTTCGCGACTCGCTTGTTCCGCTCCGGGAAAAGGCGTGAGATTACGCACCTGCGCGCTGATCTTGAAGAGGTCAGGGCCCAACTGCGTATTCTGAACCTCAACTAGTCCATCAAGTGCACTTTGCTCGCGGATGACAACACCGGTTATAAGTCCGTCGCCATCGCGAAGGGATTCCAATTCCTTCCCGGCAGGAAACGTGAACAAGTGCGACAAGGGAGCATGGACTAGCTCCTCCAGAGTGCGAATCGGCAGAACTACTTCCCGTTCCACCGCTTCCTGCCACGCCTGGTAAACGCGGCCGCCAACCTCAAGCCGCGACACCGGGCGAAATTCCGGTACCTCACTCGGCAGCAACTCAGGAACGCGAACCGTCAACTTACCGACGGAGCGCGCCACGAGTTGCAGAAACCGCACCCGAATCTCGAGCTTTGCCTGAGAACCGCCCTGCACCAGGCATTCGGTCAGCATGATGCAGGCTTCGTTGCCATGCTGCGCTTCGCTGTACGATCTCGGGCAGAGGACGCCGAAATTCCAACGCTGCTGATTCTTCACCGACGATGGGCGATAGGGATAGAGCATGTATCCCTCATACAGCACGGCTTTCGCGATCTTGTCGACCATCGCGAGATTCATCAGATCACCGTCTCTTCTTTCTCTTCGAGCGGAACGACGCTCTCCAATACTTCTTCCCACGTGGGAATCCCATGCCGGACTTTGTACCGGTACAGGCGATCGAATGCATCCTTGTGCAGGCACAGCCAGGCGCTGTTGGGATAGTAGGACGCCATCATCTCGCGCCAAACCTTTACCGGCAGCTTGAAACGGGCTTCCTTGTCCCATGCGATGGGCGCGACTTGCAGGCCACCTTCCGTACTTGCATAGAAAACCGTGCCGCTGAATTGAAGACAGACCGGAACTTCGCCGTCCGCCAGGCCGTCGAAGTATTTCGTGGCTGCGACATTGAAATCGAACGTGCAGGGTACGGGAAGATCGGCCACAGTCGTACCCTGAAAGGAAGGGACGACGATGCTGGCGTGCGTCCACAGCAAATTCTTAAGGGTTTGACCCCAGCGGCTGGGTTCGTCGAAAAGATCGCGCAGCCGCGCCTGGTCCTCTGTGGTGTACTTGCGGCGAGTAACTTCAATCTGAATCTGACAACGCAAGGCAACCGTGTGAATCACTTCGTCAGGATGAGAATTGGTCAGGCGCAGCTTGAAGGCAAGCAACGGCGACACGGCTTGCGAAACCACTTCAGCGCCTTCAACTTGGAAGCTCAACTCAGGCATGAGGATCCCCGTTGCTGGCCACTTCACTGACGATTTCCACTGGCGAAGCATCCACAAACTCATCCGATCGCGTTTTCAAATTCTTAAAGAACTCGCCGATTTGCTGCCAAACCTCGGTGCCACCGGACAGTCCCTTCCAGTGAGCGCGAATCAATCCCACCAGTTTGTAACACTCATCAATCGGAAGCAGGTAATACTCGGGAGCCGAATATCCGCGGGCATACCCGAGGCGGTTCACCAACAAGGCCTCCACATCCGACTCCATTCCGTCGAGGACCGGGTTCCGGGCGGCGATCTGGTTCCAGGATTCCAGCGCCAGCAATGATTCCGTCGCCCCCGCAGGACTCGGGTACATCGCCACAATGCGCCTCTCTACGCTGTTGATAAAGAAAAAGGCCATATTGATGGGAACCATTAAGCCATTCCATTCCGCATCGGTCAGATGGAAGTCAGGCAGTACATGAAAGCGGCGCGGCACACGTTTGTACTTCGTGGCTTGCCCGGTGAATAGCAAGGCACAGGCATCGCAGGCGCACAACAACTTCCGGCGAGCCAGTTCGATCAGGTGCGGGTGATCGGGACGCAGCCCCAAGCCACACATGTCGCAGCGCTCGAACGGCCTCTGGTCGCGGCGGGCAAACTGACGCAACGCGCCAAACGCGCCAGCGGATCCGGAAAATTGTCCTGCAGTCATGATTTATACAATCCCCAAAAATCCTGACAGGCCATCAATCCGCCGCTTTCGCTTCGCCGGAAATCCGCGCGCCCACCATTAACGTGTCTAAAGCCACAAAACCACCCGCTGGCTTCCCATCCAACCCCTCGATGGTGAGCACGGTGACGTCCGGCGCTGCCTCGTAAATTGCGCCTTCCAAGGTGGCCCGCACGGTGTTGGCGGTCGATCCGCACGCGTGCTCTCCGGTCAGAACTCGCAGCCGTACCGCGCCTTCACTCAACTCCAGCAGTTCGACCTCGCAACCCTGCTTGCGCAATTGCGGTCTCAGTCGGTCGATTGCTTGCAGCACGCGGCTGTCCAATTCCTCAGGGTGAAGGCCGTAGAGGACGAGCACACTGCTCACGATCGGATCGCGGCCCAACTGGTCGATGAGGCTCATCCCCGGTTCGCCAGCCTCCGACACTATCTCCATCGCCCGCTCCAGCGCTGCCCCGTGAAGGTCCATCAGCGCCTGAACCAGTGCCTTGGTGCTGGCGCGTAGCGCAGGATCGGCAATCGTCTCGATTTCCTGCACCAACCCGCCGATCCGCTGGACACGCTCCCGAAAATCAGTGTTAGCCGTCACACCCCTCCTCGTTACACAAAAGAAATGAAGCGAGAGCGCAGTTTAAGACACAAAAACAAAGACCGCCCTCGCTCCCAAGCCCAACAGGGCAAAATCTCAGGGTTGGAGACCAAACATTGGGGAATGATGGGTCTCCAGCACCTTGCCGTTTCCCAAATACATGTGGACGCCGCAGGGCAAACAAGGATCAAAGCTCCGTACCGCACGCATGATGTCAATGCCCTTGAACTTGTCCGGCCCGTTTTCTTCGAAGATCGGGGTGTTCTGTACCGCATCCTCGTACGGTCCAGGAGTACCGTAAATATCGCGGGGATTCGCATTCCATGGAGTCGGCGGATAGGGATGGTAGTTCGCAATCTTTCCATCCTTGATCACCACGTGATGCGAGAGCACGCCGCGAACGGCCTCATGGAAGCCGCAGCCAATCGCGTCCTGCGGCACCTTGAAATCAGTCCAGGTCTTGGTTCGGCCTGCGTGCAATTCGCCCAGCCCCTGTTCCATGAAGTGCAGCGCGGCGCAGGCCGCGTAGACCTGGAAGTAGGTCCGAGCGCGATCGCGTTCGATGGCATTGCTCCACTTGGGAATCTTCCACTCGAACTCGACCTCGGGCAGCGAGGTTGTTTTCGGCAGATACATCTTCACGCTCTGCCCGGTTGACTTGATGTAACCGATATCGACCAACCCGGCGAGGGCGGTTGCCCACAGACGCGCAATGGGTCCGCCTCCGGTATCGAGTGCAAGATGGTCATTGGTTCGTTTGTCAAACCAGCGCGGCGACATCACCCACGTGTACTTGCCGGAAAAATCGCGCTTCTGCGGCCGTGGAATCGTGGTCTGGTTCCAGGGATGGTTCTTGTCCACCGGATTGCCTAGCGGATCGGTCTTCACGAAGGTCTGTGCATTCTTCCACTCATCGTAGTAGGAACTGCCCAGCAGAATGCGGATGTTCAGGTTGATGTCAACCAGGTCAGTGGTGACCAGCTTGCCGTCCACGACGACACCCGGGGTAACAAACATGCGGCGGCCCCACTCTGTCATGTTCTTGTAGGTGTAGTCGCACACCGCAGGGTCATTGAACGATCCCCAACAGGCGAGCAACACGCGGCGCCGGCCCACTTCTTCATAGCCGGGCAGCGCGTCGTAGAAAAAGTCGAAAAGGTCGTCGTGCAAGGGAACGACCTTCTTCATGAACTCCACATACTTCATCAAACGCACCAGGTAGTCGGTGAACAACTGAACCGTGGGAACGGTTCCGACTCCGCCCGGATAGAGTGTGGAAGGATGAACATGGCGCCCTTCCATCAGGCAAAACATTTCACGCGTCATACGACTCATGACTAACGTTTCACGATAGAAAGATCCGGTGAACGGATTGAGCGCCGTCATGATGTCGGCAATGGTGCGGAACCCATGGAGATTTGAGTGCGGTGCGGTCGTTGATTGCGCCTTGGTCCAAACCTTCGGGTTTGTCTCTTTGACCATCTGTTCGCAAAAGTCCACGCCGACCAGATTGTCCTGAAAGATGTTGTGGTCGAACATGTACTCCGCAGCTTCGCCCAGATTGACGATCCACTCAGCGATGGCCGGAGGCTTCACGCCGAACGCCATGTTCTGCGCATATGTCGCGCAGGTGGCGTGATTATCTCCGCAGATTCCGCAGATACGGCTGGTGATGAAGTGTGCGTCACGCGGGTCTTTCCCCTTCATGAAAATGCTATATCCGCGAAAGATGGACGAGGTGCTGTGACACTCGACCACGTGGCGGTTTTCGAAGTCGATCTTGGTAAAGATGCCCAGGCTGCCCACGATACGAGTGATTGGGTCCCAATTCATTTCCACCAGGTTGCGCTTCTTGGTGGGAACGTCTTTAGTGGGTGCGGTAATGGTGCTCATGCCTTCGCTCCTTGGCCTCTCAGGCTCTATTTGTGGTGTCAGTTCGACGTTCTCAATAAGTTCTTGGGTGGTAACCGGTGGACAATTCAGCGCGCGGATGACGCCACCTGGGTTCCTTGTTAACAGTGGCCTGAGTCATGGAGCGCAGTGCCCGAATGGCTTTGCCATACGCGCCAACAGCTCCACTGGACACCTTCGCTCCTGGTGGCTCGTCCATGAATGGCATGAACTTGTCTGGGAAGCCAGGCATGGTGCAGCCAATGCAGATGCCGCCCACGTTCGGACAACCGCCGATGCCCGCCATCCATCCCCGTTTGGGAACGTTGCAGTTCACGACCGGCCCCCAGCATCCCAGCTTCACGATGCACTTTGGCGAACCATATACTTCAGCAAAGTCGCCCTGCTCGTAGTATCCGGCTCGATCGCAGCCTTCATGGACTGTCTTGCCGAATAGCCAAGTGGGCCGCAGTTGGTCATCCAGCGGAATCATGGGCGCGAGTCCCGCCACTTGGTAAAGAAGGTAGAGGACGGTCTCCATGAAGTTGTCGGGTTGCACCGGACATCCCGGAACGTTGACGATGGGCAAGCCCGCCTTCGACTGCCATTCCCAGCCGAGATAATCTGCGAGGCCCATGCAGCCCGTGGGATTGCCCTCCATGGCATGAATCCCGCCGTAGGTGGCGCAGGTTCCGCAGGCTACAACGGCCAACGCTTTGGGAGCAAGGCGATCGATCCACTCGTTCGTGGTAATGGGCTGCTTGGTCTCAGGGTTGGTTCCGAGTCCCGCCCAATAGCCTTCCTTCTTGATCTTTTCGTTGGGAATGGAACCTTCCACGACTAGAACGAAAGGCTCCAGCTTTCCTTGCTCCGCCATGTACCAGTACTTTAGGAAGTCATCGCCATTTTCGTAGGCGAGCACCGGATTGTGCAGGTGAACTTTGGGAAGGCCGGGAATGGCCCCTAAGAGGACGTCTTCGATGCTGGGCTGGGTAGCCGCGGTCACGGAAACCGAATCTCCATCACATCCCAAGCCGGCTGTGATCCACAGAATATGAACTTCCGCGACAGGTGAGGGTCTTTGAGTACTCCGACCGTACGGGACCGTTTCCGCCATGACCAAGGTCCTCCTTAATCTCGCGTCAATTTCAATAGCATGCCGATGTGAAAGGTAATATTGCTGACACCATGACCCGGGTGACAGCGCGTTGTGCTTCCAGAGAGGGATCTCAAAGCGCACTAAGAATTAACCGAGGCAGGAATCCGCACAAGCAGGTGCACCACTTTTTCCCCTTCATGGGAAACACTATTCTTGGTATCGGGGATTCCCTGATGACATTGAGATCGACAATAGCCACCCAGACGCGAGGAGCAGGCCAGTAGTCGGCGGCATCGCTAGCGCGATACCCAGATAGGGAGCATCACACCGCTCTTTCGTTCATGTTCCACTGGATAGCCCGCTGCATCAGTTCGCGGGCGCTGCGCAGCGAGAGCTTTTCCTTGATGTGAGCTTGGTACGATTCGACCGTCTTTATGCTGAGATGCAGTTCCTTGGCAATCTGCCGGGTTCCGTGCCCTTCTCCGATTAGGCGGAAGACTTCCAGTTCTCGGTCGCTAAGATCGGCGACGGAGGAATTTCGCAGCGTGCCCGACCCGGTGATGTAGTGCCGGAGCATCTGGTTGGCGATGCGGGTGCTCACGTAAATTTCGCCATTCAGAATCCGCCGCGCAGCGACGAGCACGTTTTCCGTAGCTTCCTGCTTCATGATGTAGCCGTTGGCGCCGGCGCGAAGCGCGCGTTCCGCATAGATCAGTTCATCGTGCATCGAGAGGATGAGGACGGGCAGGGTTGGATGACTGAGACGAATGTTCTTCAGCAGATCGATACCATCTGGACCATTCAGAGAGATGTCCACGATGAGAATATCGGGATGAGCTGAGGCCAGGACATGCATCGCGCCCATCGCGTCTTCCGCTTCGCCGCAAACTACCAGATCCGGTTCCCGGTTGATCAGCAGGGCCAACCCTTGGCGAACGATGGGATGGTCATCAACCACCAGGATTCTCTTCTTGATGGCCGTCGGACTTTGCGATTTCGATATCACTCTCATCTTCTACTTCATTCCATCGCCGTCGACCGGAAACAAACAGGTCACCATAGTTCCACCGGTGGCGATGCGCTGCACATGGAGTGAACCTCCGACAATCCTGGCCCGGTAGTTCATCAGGTGGAGACCCATTCCTTTGGTGCCAGGAGCGATGTTTCCGATGCCACTGCCGTCATCCTGAATAGTAAGTGCTCCTTGGCACTGCTCGGCGGCCAGACGAATCACGATCTGATGCGCATGACCGTGCTTGATCGCGTTGTTCACCGCCTCCCGGGCAATGTAGTAGAGGTGCGTGGCCGCAGTGTCATCATGGATTAGCACGGGCGTATAACACTGGAACCGGCAGCTGACTCCGAATAGATCTTCCACTTCGCCCGCCCATTGCTGCAAGGCCGACATCAGCCCCTGTGCGTCGGAGACGACGGGGAGCAACCCGCGCGCCAGTTCCCGCGTCTTGTGGATGGCTTCGTTCACCAGGCTCACAATCTTGGCCGCGTCGCTGGCCTCGGCCAGATTTTTTTGCATCAACTTTTGTTCCTGTACTTTGCTCATGAAAGCGATGCCGGTCAGGTGCTGGCCCAAACCGTCGTGAAGGTCTTGGCCGATGCGGCGTTGTTCCCGCGCGCTGATATCCAGAATTGTTTTTTCCAGCTGTTTGCGCTCAGTGATATCCCGGATTGCGCTTGACACCAGTACCCCCTCTTCCGTTTCCAGCGGGCTGAGGCTGATTTCCACCGGGAACTCGTGACCGTCCTTATGCAAGCCATAGAGTTCCTCGCCGGCCGCTCCCATCGGACGAAGGCGCGGCTCCCCGAAAAAATGCTGGCGGTGTTCCGAATGACGGTGGCGGAGGCGTGCCGGCACTAGCATTTCGAGTGGCTGCCCTAATAACTCTTGGCGTTCGTAGCCGAACAATTTTTCCACTTGGGCATTGACCAGCACAATTCTACCCTCTCGATTGACAACTACCACCGCATCCGGTGCTGCTTCCAGGAGTCCACGAAACTTGGTTTCGGCCCGCTGTCGCTCAGTGATATCGATTCCCGACGCGATGATGTAGGCGGCAGCCTGGTCGACCCCCGAGAGCACGGTGGTCGACCAGGCTATCACCCGCCGCCGGCCGTCCCGACTCACCCAGCAACTCTCGTATTCTTGGGGGCGCAAATCTGCGCGCGTCTCTTGGAACACAGCTTTGAAT
>OEKN01000192.1_pt1 | contig 21324 bp, 19 predicted proteins | sample 1503361 | NCBI WGS metagenome assembly OEKN01 (sample SAMEA104379592, study PRJEB20068) | metagenome | biome: 1000743; feature: 77; material: 1998 | place: USA | collected 2012 | depth 25 m
AGTTAGTCCCAAGACGGCGCAAGCCCTGGCGCAGATGATTCTCACTGCGCAAGCCATGCTGTCGCCTAAATAGTTATGTCAGGATCAAACGCCTCCCTTTTGCGCCGGGGCTTCAAGACGTGGTGCGAAAATGCAGCGTGGGGATATCGCCGCGATTTGCAGTTGCAGAAGCATGACCGACTGGACCCAAGAGATTTAGCCCGCCACATTGGAGTCGCGATCTTGGCTCCAAAAGATATCCGAGGGCTGGATCAAGCTGTTCTGCATCACCTGCTAGACGTCGATCCAGACAGTTGGTCTGCGGTTACCCTCACTGTCGGCCAGACTTCAGTGATTATCACGAATAGCAGTCACCCCAACACCCGGCAAAACAACAGCCTGACACACGAATTGTCACACCTGATTCTTAAGCACGAACCAGCGAAGGCGTTCGTGACGACCGATGGCATGATGGTCATGAATCACTACAATCTCACCCATGAAGAGGAGGCGAACTGTTTGTCCTCCACACTACTTGTGCCTCGGGAGGGCTTATTACATCTATTGTCTCTGCGGTGGAACGAGGAACGAATAGCCACCCATTTCGCGATTAGCATGGATCTTCTCCGCATGCGGAAGAACGTCACTGGGGTAGCGCGGCAGCTTCGTCACCACCACTGAAACGGATGGCAACGCGCTACACCGCTGATTGCGGCGTGCAGGCGCTTCTCTGATGGCGAACAAAAGGCGAATATGCTACTCTGCAACGTGTGGTTCTGCGAACGTGCACAGTTGCGGTAAAGGATGTCCGGGACGTCGAACATTCAATAGAGGTCACCGCTGAGACCCTCTATGAAGCGATCGCCACCGCTCTTGCGGCCCTGCAGCAGGACAACTGGGTAGGAGAAATCGGACAGGGATTCACAACAGTGAGCGTTCTCGTCCAGCAGCCGCCCGTAAAGCACGAAGTCAAAATGAAGGACTTTGTCTCATGGCTGAGACGCCAAGGACGTTCTCCAGCAGAGGTGATCCTGAAGCAAAAGCTGGAGAAAATACTGGGCAAGGCAAACCACCCGAGGACGTGACCGAAAAGGCTAGGCAAACAAATCAGCAGGAAAAACTACGAAGTCTCACTGACTCGGAGTCCGAGCCGCCTTATTGGAGTGCTTAGGTTGTTGGCCTGATTGCGCCGTACCCGCTTTCGCGGCTGCGGGTTGCGTGATGGTTGCACCTGGCGCGAAGGGGTCCTTTCCTTGGAGCACCGAAGATGCAACGAAACCAATAAATATCATCCCGCTCAGCAATCCCCACACGAGAACGACTGGCTTCCAGGGAACGAGAATCTGCATGGCAGAACCTCCGGGGACGAAGAACGCAGCTCAGAACCCACCCCTATTGTACTGCCAAGAACGCCAAACTTTTTTCGTAAAAATCTTTGTTGCTCGTGATTGTCGGAGAGGCTGCCTGCTTGAGATTCTGAGGCGTCGCCTGTACTGATCTGAATTCGGTCTGCTACAATTCAGCACAGAGCATGGACAGATGCTCGGCGTCGCGATAGCCTGCGGACGGTTTTTGGAGGTTTTTCATACTGTCCATTTACTGTCCATTTCGTACCGAAAACTGGTTATATTCGGTGGAACGGATTGAAGCAGGCGAAACGGTTGACAGCAAGAATAGACAGTAAACATGCGGGTTTGGCCCTAACCGTATGAAAAGCAAGAGGGGACGTAGTTCAGTTGGTTAGAACGCTGCCCTGTCACGGCAGAGGCCGCGGGTTCGAGTCCCGTCGTCCCCGCCATTCCTTTTCAGTAAGTTACCGGCGGTGCCTCATTTTGGCGCGGGCACAAAAAGGCACAAAACAGGAACAGTTTTGGCGCGAAGATCCCATCACACCTGGTCATTCCGGCGTTTTTCGTGGGCACAGGAGGGCGACGACAGCTTCCTGCGCCATACGCTTCTCCGTAGTGACCGCCTGCGTGTAGGTATCGAGCGTTACTCGAATTGTCGAATGGCGCAGTAGTTCCTGCATGATCTTCAGTTCGGCCCCGGTAGACCGAAGGAGTGTGGAATAGGTGTGCCGAAAGGTGTGCCAGCCGATTTTCTTGCTGATGCCGAGCTTCCGTGCCACTGGGAGGATATGGAGCCTCATGATTTGTTGCGCCAGGTAGGGCCAGCGGCCTTGATGCACCGGACTCGCAAACACCCAATTCTCTAGCGATTTGTACCTACTTTGACAGTGCCATTGCCGCAACGCCTCTACCAGATCGTCGTGAGCGGGGACGGGTTTCTGGGAGCTTTCCGTCTTGCAGATGCCGACAACTTTCTGCACGATTGAGCGGGTGACGTGGATCTGTTTCGCCTGGAAATCAACGTCCTTCCATTTCAGTCCGAAAATCTCGCTTCTTCGCAGACCTGTAGTCACAGCCAGCAATACCAGCGTCCGCTCTCTGAAACGGAGGCTTGCCAGCAGGCTCCTCACTTCGTTCGTCAATAAAATGTCTGGGGAGGTTCTTCGTTTTGCGCTTTGCCGAACCCATTCAATTGGGTTGCGTTCGCAAAGGTCGTGGCGACGGCCATGATTGAAAAGCAGACTCATCACGTTCCGTATCTTGCAACGGGATCCCGGAGCCAGATCAAGGTTCTTCAGCCACAGTTCCACTTCTACGGCTCGAATTTCCGAGAGCTCGTATGTACCCCATCGAGGCTCGATCCATTTTTTCAGGTACCCGGCGTAAATTCTCTTTGTCGAATGCGAGATACGTAAATTGCGAGCAAGCAGTTCTCGTTGCTGATAGTGGCTCGACAAGTCGTTCAGGGTGATGGATTCCTTGCGAATACGAACATCGTTTACGTTGATTTCGCGCCTCAGTCCAACGGCCATCTTGCGAGCTGAAGCCAGGCTTTTCAGTTCGTCAGCACTTCCGAGGACAATGCGGCGGTGTATCTTGCGACCGTCTGGCCCAGCTTCACGCCATCTGAAACTCCAAACATCGGGACCGCGTTTGCGGTGTTCCACAGTTACGCTTCCATCCTGCATGTCGTTGCTCCTTTTGTCGTGGCGACTTGTTGGATCGCGAGCTCGGACATGCTATCGAATGGTACTAATGCTGTGGTACGTCTATGAACGTTGCTTTGCGGCGGCAGTGTTCGAATTCCTACTGGTTAGCCGAGGGCAAGTAATGCACGTCCGCCACTGTGGCCGATTAACTCCATTTGCTCGTACAAGCGGAGAAGCAGTGACGCACCTACGAGTACACGATGTTCATGATGCTTTTTGGGTAGAACACTCCAAATTAGCCTGCATGGCAAGTGGATTTTCGTCATCATTCCAATCGATCTCTGCTTGCTCAACACGATCGAGGATCGGATTGCTGCGTACTCTGAGGAAATAATCCCAAGCCCATTCGATTACTGCTTCAACCTTTGCCCGGACGTTTGTTAGGAGCGCAACGTGGACCCCGAGCCAAATAACGAAAGCAATCAGACCGCCAAGGTGTCGGCGACGAACACCCACTTCGACTACCGCTGAGTTCCGTCCAATCATCGCCATGATGCCCTTATCCCTATATCGAAAGTGTTTTCTGGGCTTGCCTGCAGCATCCAGTGCGATATTCTGTGCGCACCACTTGCCGGACTGCTCTGCTACTGAGGCGAGTTGTGCCAGTGGCTTTCCATTCCCGCCAGCAATGTTCGCGAAATCTCCTAAGGCGTAAACACCCTCGAAGCCCTTCACGGTGAGGTCTGGCTCCACATCAATGCGCCCACCCCGTCCACTTCGGACGCCAAGGTTATCGGATAACGGCGCTGCCTTTAATCCACCAGCCCAGATGACGGTGCGAGTGATAATTTTGCTTCCGTCCGACAGTAATACATGTCCAGGGTTGACCTGTCTTACCGACGTCCCGAGGCGCAACTGCACGCCCCGCTCCGCCAGCGCTGCGCTGGCATAGGCGCGAGATTGTTCGGAAAACGCGCTCAATACGGAATGGCTGTGATCCACGAGGATGATTTGCGCTTGCCCAGCCCTAAGGTTCTTGAATCTCCTGTCTTTCTGCAAAACGCGGGCCGCATCTCCAAATGCGCCTGCCATTTCGGCTCCGGTCGGCCCTCCTCCAACGATGACGAAGTTTAGAGCACCCTTTTCGATGAGGGAGGGATCGCGATCTGCGGCTTCCAGAACCGCTATGATTCTCGAGCGCAGTGTTTCGGCGTCACGAAGCGAATAGAGAGGGTAGCTGTTGCGGTCTGCTCCTGGCGTGCCGAAGAAGTTCGCTTGTGATCCTGCTGCAAGCACCAAGAAGTCACCTTGATATTTCTGGCCCTCCCTAGTCACGACTGTACGAGTCGTGAGGTCGACGGAGACAACCTCAGCCATTTTTACGTCCACGTTTACGCAGCGGCGTAGCGTGTTCCGCAAATTAAAAGCAACATTGCTGGGCGCGAGCGAAGCGGTAGCAACCTGGTAAAGCAACGGCTGAAACTGCTGATAGTTGTTTTTGTCGAGGAGGGTAACACGCAACTCACCCGAACTAGCCAGCTCGCGTGCGCAGCTCAGCCCTGCGAACCCCCCGCCAATGATAATCACGTGTTTCAAGGCTCTTTCCTCCTTTGGATCACGATTCCCGCCCAATCCGACTAGTTTTCACACTGAGCTGAGATCGATGCGTCAATCTGCAGCGACTTCCCTGGCCAGGATCGGACCCGCGTTTTCTTTCGTTTCCCATTTGAGAATCTTCAGATCCATCACGAAGATCGCGTAAAGCACAGGCACGAGTAGTAACGTAATAAACGTTGCTACACACAAGCCGCCGATCTGGGTGTAGCAGAGCGGCTGCCAGAGCGGGCCGCCGTGCAGCGCTAACGGGAACAATGCCAACACCGTAGCTCCCACAGTGATCATTACGGGGCGAAGACGAATAATGCCCGCATCGATTACAGCTTGTTCAAACGGTTCGCCCTCTTCGTGTTTCTCTTCGATGAAGTCGAAAAGCACGATGACATGACTGACGATCACTCCGATAAGACTCGCCACACCAAGGAAGGCCATGAAGCCGAACGGGGTGCCCATCACCCACAATGCCGCGACAGCACCGACTACGCCGTAGGGAGCCGCCGCAAATACCAGGAACGGTTTCACCGCATTGTTGAATTGAAAGACCAGCGCGAGAAAGATGAGGAACACCGACGCCGCCATCACTACGCTGAGTTCTCCGAAGCCTCTGTGTTGCTGGTAGTAATCGCCGCCCATGCGGATCTTGTAACCAGGGGGCAGATTCTTCTCGAATTCCTTCAGCTTGGGGCCGGCTGCCTTCAGCACTTCAGAGGAGAGCACTCCGCGTACCGGGAAACATCTCACCGCGATGGTCCGGAAGTGGTCGAGACGAATGATCCGCTCGGTGTCCATCGAGTGTTCGATTTTCGACACTTGCGTTAGTGGAACTTTCGCCGAACCTTGCATGGCGTACACGTATAGGCTCTGAAGATCAGAAAGTTGAGCGCGCTCTTCCATCTTGAGTCGAGCAACGACGGGGATCTCCTTGTTCCCATCCTGCAGTGTCGTCAGCTGCGCTCCACTCATGGCCGATGTGGACGATGCAGCCACATCCTGATTGGTAATACCGGCCAGGTTGGCTCGGTCCGAGTCTATCTTGAGCTTCACGCCGGAGCTCTCAGAATCCCAATCGTTACGAACTCCGGCCGTGTTTGGTAACGAAAGGAAGATGTCTTCCAGTTGCCCTGCCAGGCGCCGCAGCGTTCGTATGTCCTCTGCGGATTGGTTTGCACTCACATCGGCGTTATTGGCGATGAGAATGTCCACCGGGAAATCGACAGCGGCGTATTGCAGTTGGCGGACATCTACTCGGGCGCCAGGGACATTCGCCGACAGGATCGGCTGCAAATGTTTTACAAACTCCGGCGTAATCTCCTTGTCGGTGACTTCCAGAATCAGTTGTGCATAGTTCAACTGCTGTAATTGTGGAGAGACGGAATACCAGAAACGCGGTCCGCCGCCACCGACGAAAGTTGTGACATATTTCAGAATGTGTTCCGGCTTTCCATCTTTACCGGCCCGCTCTGTCGCAAACTTCTGCGCCTCCTCGCGCACAATGCGCTCAACCTCTTGCGCGGTCTGGTTAGTCGCGTCGAGGTTGGTATCATTCGGCAGCCACACATCGACATAGGACCAGTACTGGACGTCGTCCGGCATGAAGGACGTCTTAAGCTGGGACATAAAGAAAACGCCGATCGCAAGGAATGCCAACGAACCGGCGAAAACCTTCCAACGATGCTCCATCGCTGCCCGCGCAGTTCGCGCATACCACCCGGTAAACCCCGTGGTACGCCGAACTTCGATCGGCTTCTCTGGTGTCCTGTCTGGTCGAAGAATGTAATAACCCAACAGAGGTACAAACGTCATCGAAGCCAGCCGCGACGCAACGAGCGAACACGTCATAACGATTGGCAAGCTGTACATGAACTCGCCCATCGTGCCGGTCAGCATCAGGAAAGGAACGTACGCAGCGATATTCGTGATGGTTGCGAACATGATCGCCGCCGCCAACTTGGTGGGTCCAAGCCACGAGGCGACTACGTTCGGGTGTCCTTCGGCGAGGCCACGTTTGATGGCGTCTCCCGCGACTACGGGATCATCGACGAGCAGCCCCAGCGCAATAATTAAGGTCGCTACGGACACTTGTTGAACATCAATGCCCACCACCCACATGAAGCCGAATGTCATCGCGAGCGTAATCGGAATGGAGATTGCCATGAGCACGGCAGAGCGCCACTCCCAGAAACCAACGAGCGACACGATGACCACGAGAGCGATTGCTTCGTAGAGGGCCCCCATGAATAGATCGATGTTCTCCTTCACCTGAAGCGGCTGATCGGAGGTTCGGGCGATGATCAGATCATCGGGCAAGTAGTTGCGGACGGCGGCGAGTTTTTCGTCGACGCTCTTGCCAAACTTGGCAATCTGCAATCCATCACGCATCTGGACGGAGAGGGTAATGGCGCGACTGCGGTGCCAGGAACCATCTTTATCCTGCCAGGTGAAATAGTTCAGGTAGCGTGCTGGACTCTCGTAGGCTCGTGTGATGTCCACCAAGTCCCGGAGATAGACTGGCGCATTTGATGCTGTGGTGGCGCTGCCCACAATGACATCTCCGATAGAGCGCGCATTGTCAAATTTGCCGGAAGGATCCAGCGTGATGTTCTTGCTGTCTACTTCCAAGACTCCGCCCGGCAGCGTTGTGTTTCGAGCCGAAAGAATATTCTTGAGATTCCCGGGCTGCAAGCCATATTCAGCTAGCCGCTGCTGTGAATAGTCGAGATAGACCCTTTCGGCCAGTACACCGTTACGATCTACCTTCGAGACCTCTGGGGTTCCCTGTAGCGTCCTCTGGATAAGAGCGGTGAAATCATCGAGCTCACGATATGAGTATTTTTCTCCCGCAACTTTCGAGAGCTTCGCCTCGGTTTCCTCAGGTCCGCGAATGAACGCCGGTCGCCACGAGTCAGGATGAATCTCTGACCTGTGGAAACGTTCCTGGGTGATGCGGTCACCCCAGGTTTCTAATTCTTTGTCATCGTAGTTAGAGCTTACGTCGATGCCTATGAATCCGGGGCCTTGGAAAACATGTGGGTCCTGAAAAGCGCCGCGGCGAACTCCGACTTGGTCCACCAGCCGAAATGAGGTTTTCACCTCTTCTGCGGCAATCGACTGCGGAAAGGAAACGACAATGCTGATCCGCGGCTGTGGAGCACTCTTCGGCAGAGTGCTGCGAACATTGTCAATCGCTTTCCTAACGGACCGGGCGCGCAAAGCGATATCGATATCACTGGCCCGGGGGCTGGCCACCGTCAACATCAGAGCGGCTGTATCCCCGAAGTTGCTGTTGAATTGAATCGGTCCTGCACCTTGTGGCAGCTTGTTGCTGAGTTCGTTCAACCGCAGGTTGATGTCGTTCAGCTGCTTGGCCGTATCTTTTACGTTTTCGTCGAGCTGCACAAAGACCAGCGCAAAGCTGGGGAAACTCAGCGAGCGGATGCCATAGTCAGAACCGCTGGGCGGCTTTACAGCCTGGTTCTGTGCCATCGATTGCTCGATGGGACGAGTAATCAGTTGCTCGATCTGTTCCGCCGTGGCGCCGGGCCACTTGCAGGCAGCGACAGCAACCCGGACCGGGATCACCGGGTCCTTGCGCTTCGGCATTTTGGAGTAGCCGTACCAACCCCAGAGAAACGTTCCCAACAGGAGCACGAGGGCTACTTGCCGGTGTTCCACGAAGAACCGCGCCGTGTTATGTGTGTGCTGAATGATTTCGTTGTCTGATTTGTGTGCCATATGTGTGTCTCTCGCAAATGAATCGTTACGCTGCTAATCGGCCTTACTGCATGACACGAACTTTGTCGCCGCTCCTCACCAGAGTGGATCCCGCCGTGACCACGCGCTCTCCCGTTTTCAGGCCGCTGACAACCTGAATCATGTTTCCGTACGCGTCCCCCAGTTCGACGTTGCGGCTACGAACCGTGACTGGATCGCCTGCGCCTTCAGCGATGAGCACGGCGAAGCCTTGCGCATTCTGAGGGTCTCGAATCACTGCGCTGAGTGGGACTGCGAGCACACTAGCCGGCAGGATTTCGCCTCCCAAGGCGAGAGACGCAATCATCCCCGACTTGAGTTGGTTCCGAGAATTGGGAATCGTAACTTCGACCGAATACACCCGGCTCTTGGGATCAGCAGCGGGGGAGATCGCGCTGACTCGCCCATAAAACTCATCCGGAAGCGAATCGGTTGTGATCGCCTGTCGCTGGCCCAGCTTGATTCGCCCCATCGCGTTGTCAGGAACGCCGAAGACGGCGCGAACCGACCGCGTGTCGGCGATCGTGAAAGCTGGCCCGCTTGGACCGACGAGAGCGCCAACGTCCACAGTGCGCTTGATCACCCACCCATCAAAGGGTGCACGCAGCGAGGAATCATCCAGCGCGGTTTGAGCTTCTGCGAGCGATGCCTTTGCGTTGTTCAATGACGCAATCGAGCTGTCGAATTGCGCCTTGGCTTGGTCAAAGTCTGGCTTGGTTGCGCTCTGAGTTGAATATAGATTCGACGTGCGGTCGAAACTTAGCTTGGCATGATCAAAGTCAGACTGTGCGCGCGCCAACTGCGCCTGGGCCTGCTCGCGACGGTCCGTGTAATCCTGCTGTCGCACCACCGCAAGTACTGTTCCGCGGCTGACCCAGTCGCCGGTGTCTATGTTGCGCATGCGTCCGTCAGCACCCTGTACCTGCCGGATGCTGACAACGTAGCCGCCTGACTTGAACACGAGGTCAACTTGCGCGTTGGGCACAATGTTGGCGGAATATCGGGTCTCGCTGCCCGTTGAGATGTTCTGGACTTGCGTTACGCGGACTGGTGTAAGCGGCCGCGGTTCCGACTCTGCACGGCTGCAACCTGACGCAGCCATTGCAGCCACTACGGCGACCATCAGCCCCAACATTGCGGAAATAGGCTTAAATTGTCGGATCATTGATCTTCTCCCAATGACTTTTCGAATTCGGATTTCGCGGACCAGAAACCGAGCAAGGCTTGCTGGTAGTCGTCACTCGCACTTGCAGCGGCCGCCTGCTGGTGCAACACATCGCTAAGCAAGACCGCTTGCTCTCCATATTGGCTGGTGATTTCATGCAGTTTCTGCTGTGATGCCTCGCGCTCGGCCTTGGCGACGGCAATCAGTGCTCGAGATTCCTGTAACTTTCGGAATCGGCCATTTACATCCATCAACACGCGTGATCGGGCGTCGTCCAATTGCATCTGGGCTTGGGTTTCGGTGACCTTCTTTTGATTGACAACGTCTTTGCGTCGGCCCCAATCGAATGGTTCCCATTTCAATTCGAGCCCTATGCTCGTCATGTTTCTGGGAAGAACGTCGATGTTGAAGTTCGACGAGTAGTTGAAGGCGACACCGACGTCGGGGATGTAGTCCGCCTTCGCCATGCGGCGGTCGTACTCGGCTTGTCGAGCGCTAAGGGCGGCCTGTTTGATCTCAGGGCGTTGCTCAAGTGCGCGGCTCTGGGCTCCCTTTATGTCAACCTCTTCGAATGAGGCCACCGGAACTTGCTCCGTACGAAATTCTGTGCGGATATCGCGGCCCAGAAGGTTATTCAGATACTCTCGGCGATTATCGAGCGTGTTGCGCAGTTGAATCAGTTTGTAGTCCTCATTCGCGAATTTCGCCTTCACCTCTAAGCTGTCGGATTGAAGAGCGGACTTCTGAGAAACCCGCTGCAAAACCACTCGGTCGAGCTCCTGGTATTGCTTAACGTTTGCCTCGGCTGCCTCTATTTGGCTTTCCGACTGTAGGACCGCGTAATATGCAAGCTTCACATCCTTTATCAAGGACTGTCGTTCGGCTCGCGCTTTCTCGCTCGTAATTGTGGAATCGAGTTCCTTGGCTCGAATGCCAAGCTGAATCTTGTAAAGCTGAGACAGCGGTTGGCTCACCTGGCTCTGCACGAAGGCGATTGGTTGTCGGGAAGTCGTCACTTTCGTATCCGACGTGGGAAAAGGGCCTACGCCAGGTAAGTTCCCAAGCGAACCCGCCGGAAAGTTGAAGCTAACCTCATTCAGGAGCTCCGAGCCGAGAATTGTGCCACTGAACGATGGCAGACGCTTTGTTTTCACTTCGGCGATCTGCCACTTGGACTTTTCAACTTCAAGCCTCTGGACGTTTAGCGATCTGTTATTGGCAACCGCCAATCGAATCGCATCTTCAAGGGGCAGCAATTGCGTTCGGGCACCGGAGTCCTGCGCCCCCATCACGCCGCAGCAGAGCATGGTGAAGCTGCACAGGAGAGCAAGCGTCCGCAAGCCTCTTGCGAATTCGGCTTTAAGGCAGAGGTTGGAGTGTACTGTTAAGTTCTCAGGCATAAGTTCCTCGCCGTTCAATTTCGGTTTTGTAGTTCAGCGGCGCTGGTTGCGAACTGAACTCGTGTGACGCACTCCTGAAATGTGACCGCAGCAGTGCATTGATCCTGACGGGTTCTTGCAGGCAGACGCCGTGGGACGCGTCTTCAATCTCGATATAACTTGCGCCAGAAATACTCTGCGCCAGCGAACGCCCAAAACGCGGAGGCGCGATCGGATCCTTCTCCGCAGCAACGACGAGCGTTGGAACCTGTGAGAGCTCGTGAAGCCTCGCCGAACAGTCGTGCTTCCCCAGCGCCTTTACCTGCTTCATCAGGATTGGCGGCTGATCGGCCAGATCTCGACCGAGAATTGGGGCAAGCTCGATTGCCAACTCTTTACTGTTACGAGAGCGCAGGCAGTCGTCGGGAAAGAGCATTTGCAGAAATGCGCGCCGCCTCATCGCACGGGAGCCAATGTTTGTCCGGATGCCCATCCAGACCGTGAAAGGCGTGATGCGGCCGCCTTCCGAACCTTTTGAAAACGTGCAGAGCAGCGAAAGGCTCTTTATCCGCTTTGGCGCATCGAGCGCTAGCTGCTGCGCGATAATTCCCCCGAGAGAATGGCCGACCACATGTGCCATCGGCCATCCCATGGCATCAATGAGGGCGAGCGCATCCTCTGCCATTTGCTGAACCGTCAGGCTGGAACTTGTGGTTTGGCTTTTTCCAATTCCCCGATTATCGAAACTGAGGCATTGAAATTCTGTGCAAAGTTCATTCACCTGAGGCTGCCAGCCGGAGCCAGTGACGCCGCAGCCTTGAATGAACAGCACTGGTTGGCCGTGGCCTCTAATTTCGAAATACAAACTCGCGTCATTGCGATCAAGTTGTGGCATTGTCTTCTCCAGTCTCTTTGCTCGTGCGAATGTCCGTGGTCCGCCGGGTCAAACCGTCATGTTGCGGAAGCGCTTTGTGGCCAGCAGCAGCAAACCGATTCCCATGGCCAACAGGACCACTCCGTTGAACCACAATTGCTCCAAGCCGGCGCCCCGTAAAATCACGCCGCGTGTGATCTTGATCATGTACGTCGCTGGCACGAAGTGGCTGAGCGTGTAGGCCCAGAGCGGCATCGTTTCGCGGGGGAACATGAACCCAGAGAGAAAGATGCTGAGCAACATGACGACCATGCAGAACTGCAAAGCTTCTGCCTGCGAGTTCGCCTTGCTGGAAACCAGAATTCCGATCGCCAGGTTGACGAACAAATATCCAGTTGTCAGCAGTCCGAGCACCAACAAGTTGCCGCGCATCGGAATTTGAAATACGAAGCGCATGAATGCGAGGAGAATTCCCAGTTCGACAATTCCGGTCACGAAATACGGCAGGATTTTGCCCATCATGAGTCCCAGCGGTCGCACTGGCGTTACCAGGAGTTGTTCCATGGTCCCGCGCTCTTTTTCACGGACAATAGAGAACGCCGTCAGCATCACCGTGACCAGGATGAGTAGAATCGCCATCATTCCGGGCAGCAAGAAGTTGGGAGACCGTGAAGCCGGGTTGAACATCACCGTGGGGCGTATTTCAATTGGATTTTTCTGGCCCGGGTTTAGCATCCGGCGCAAAGACTCGTCGAGCCCGATTGAGCCGGATACGTTCACGGCCTGACCGGCAACATTCGAGTCGGAACCATCCACCATCACCAATACCTGGGATTGGTTGCCTTTCAGCAGATTGCGATTGAAGTCGATCGGGATCTTCACGCCAACGCTGGCGCGCCCTGAAACCATCTCCTCATTCAGTTCGGCATCGCTGTGAACGTACTTGTAAACGTGAAATGTGTCTGAATTACGCAGCCGGTCGATGAAAGTGCGACTCTCTGAACTACCCGAAACCTCGGTCATCATCGAACTGCCGCTTGCGTCATACACTGCGGTCCGAACCTGACGGATGTTGGTGTCGATCGCGGCGCCGAGAATGACCAGCTGGAGGACCGGCATTACGAAAGCGAAGAGAAAGGCCATCGGGTCTCGACGCATGTGCCGGATCTCTTTGTAGAAAATGGCTCCCGTACCCTGCATCGGATTTTTCATGCGGCCTCCATCTGCATCTGCCTGCGCTGACTGAGTTCTACGAATGCGTCTTCCAGTGTCGGAATCAGTGGGCGAATCTCTTCAATTTCGATCCCGCAGCGGCGCATTTCATGATCGAGTTCCTGTTGCCCGACCGATTCGTCCACAAGTGCGTGGATGGATCGGCCGAAGATCGTTGCGCTTTTGAAGAGCGCCATTTCTTGTGCCTTACGTAAGGCCGTCGTAATCGCCGGAGCCGAAATCTCGAAGCGATGCGTGCCCGGCGGATTGACTTCCGGCAGCGAGCGCAACGAATCCGGAGTGCCATCTGCAATCAGCTCGCCGTAATAGATGTAGGCGAGATGACTGCAGCGCTCGGCTTCGTCCATGTAGTGCGTCGTCACGAAAAAAGTGATCCCTTTTCCGGAAAGCTGGAACAGAAGATCCCAGAGTTGACGCCGTGCAACTGGATCGATGCCGGCTGTGGGCTCGTCGAGGAATAGCACCGTTGGCTCATGCATCAACGCGCAACCAAGCGCCAACCGTTGCTTCCAGCCTCCCGAAAGGCGGCCGGCCAAGCGGTCCATGTACTTTTCGAGTTTGTTCGCGGCTATTGTTTCCTCGATCTTCCGGTCCAGTGCTTTTCCCCTTAGTTGATAGGCGCGTCCGTAGAAGCGAAGGTTCTCCAATACTGTGAGATCGTCATACAAACTGAATTTCTGACTCATGTAGCCGATCCGCTCACGAACTGTGTCGCTCTGAGTCCGCACATCGAGGCCCTCAACCCAGGCTTCTCCTTCGGTGATTGGGAGAATTCCTGTCAGCATCTTGATGACGGTGGTCTTGCCGCTGCCGTTCGGTCCGAGAAATCCGAAGACTTCTCCCTTTTCAACGCTGATCGAGGCATGATTCACGGCGACGAAGTTGCCGAAGCGCCGCGTCAGATTCTTTGTCTCAATGGCCACCATTACCGTGCCTCCGAAGTGAATTGCACGTCTGCGCTCACGCCTGCGCGCAGCAGACTGTCGCGGTTGTCGGCACGCAGTTTCACCCCTATCACCTGGTGAACACGTTCTTCTTTCGTCTGCACGTTGCGTGGCAAGAACTCGGACTGCTGCCGAATTTGCTCTACGTGTGCTGGGAAGGTTTGCCCAGGGTACGTGTCTACGCGGATCTCTGCGGCCTTGCCGATCTGTACACTCCCGATTTGCGTTTCTGGCACATAGACCATTAGGTAGAGCTGGTCTGCTTCGAGCAACTGCGCCACGGGAGAATTCGCGGGAAGCAGATCTCCAGGGCGAAGGTCCATCGTTTCGACGACAGCCGCCGATGGTGACCGAACTTCTCGTTCCGCCCATCTAGCTTCAGCTTCTTTCAGTTGCCCTGTGGCCAGGGTCATTTCGGCGCGGGCAGCCGAAATATCCTCGACTCGAAATCCGTGCTGCGTCTTGTCAGCAACCGCTCGTGCTGCATTCAAGCGTCCTTCAGCAGCCGACACGGCGTTGGTCTGTGCGCTTACCAGAGCATGGGCAGAGCGAGCCCGGTCACGGGCATTGTCGAGAGACTGCTGCGACATCGCGCCGCTCTCGGTTAGCACCTCAGTGCGCTTCAGTTCACGCTCGGCGTTGGCTTCCTCTGTTCGCGCTCGCTCCAGATCGGCTCGCGCTTGTGCGAGTTCTGCCTCGCGATAACCGTTCGAAGCGGCGTTTGCCTCTGCAATTTCCTCCGGACGCGACCCGCGCAGCATTTTGGCGAGATTCGCTCGCGCGGCCTCGACCCGTCCCTGTGCTTGCAGCAGTTGACCTTCGAGCTCCGCACTTTCGAAGACCACCAGAAGCTGGTTGGCTTCTACGTGGTCTCCTTCGCGAACCAACACACGGCTAATACGTCCGCCGACTTTCGATCCAATGCTGATATTGCGGGCTTCGAGAGTGCCGGATGCAATCAGTGAACGGTTGTCGCGATTCATCCATGCAAATGCGACGCTAATCGTCCCCAGTACTAGAACAACCACGACAATTGTTATCTTCTTCTTATTCATAATCGGCTCCATCAGTTCTCGTGCGCTGTCCTAGTTCTTTGCGCTAAGTGACTCAGTGTTAATTTGTTTAGTCAATTCCGCAGAGATCTTCGACGCGGTTTGTTTGACCATCTTTTCGGGCGCATTCTTCGTCATCCCGAACTTGACGACGAATCCTGCTGCTCCGGCGTAAGGGTTCAGCGCAATTGCGGCACCAGGCGCCTTTCCTTTGCTCTTCTGCGTCAATACTTCGTACAGAGGCGCATCGCTGGATGCGTCCGCCGCCGTTACGTACAGTTGCATCTTTGCCTTGCCGGAACCGAAGCCGACTAAAGCACGTCGCATCTGGTTGCCCTCGTTCATCTCGGTGAACACACCGCGGACCAGGAGCCCATCGCTTGGCTTAGGATCGGCTGGCGACAATCGCTGAGCGCTGAAACCAGCTTTTTGCAAATCTGAAACCAGGCTGTCCGACATCAAGTTGACAAGCTGGCGGGCTTCGGTTTCCGGATTCTGTCGCTTTCTCCTCAAGAAACTCTTCGGTGGAGGTGGAATTAAGTAACCCTTTCCCGTGATGCCGCCCTTGTCTTGTTGGAAGTTGGCGGGATCCAGTTCGAAGTCACTTACGTAAATGACCTTGTGACCATTGGCCTGCGAGAGTGCGGCTTCATTCGACACTGAAGCGGGCGAGTTCGTCTCTTGGGCTATGCAGAGCGGAGCTATCAGCGTCAGAGCAAACAGCACTAGCGCAAACTTTCCTGCCACATCGCGACCCTCTGGCATATCCCACATCTGAGAATTGCAAACTGCTTTCATAAACTTCTCCTTTGAATTGGTCTTATGTAATCGGTTCACTTGCTATATCGCCACGAACTCCGTTTCCGTTGTGGCATGCTTCAGAACGTACAACTTGGGCTGAACGGCCTCCAGCGCGCTGATGTAGATCGATTCGCACGTTCTGTCGCCGATCTCCAGCAGAAGTGCCGTGTCGCGCCGCGAGTATCCTTCGAGCGCCCGCAGCACGAAAACGAATCGCGGAAGCGAGTCCAGGTTCAGCAATCGCTGCTGCAATACTTCGGACGGCTGACTGAGCGCGAGCTCCAGCAGATCCGAAATCGCGTTGTCCTTTTCATGCTGCAGGCAGACACACTCTTCCGCGTCTTGCCCGCTCGGCCGCACTAGCCGGATGCAAGCCTGGATGATGAGCCGCCTGGCCCAACTGACCATCCAGTCGCGAAACACCCGATCCGCTCCCTTGAGCGACTGTTCAAGTGCAGCTCCAAGCACCTTCTCACTCAACTCTTCGTCACCGGTGAGGGTGTAGCAGAGCCATTGCAGCGGCTCTGCCGAGTCCGCGAAAAGCCGGACGTAATCGTTTTGGGTACACCTATCCTGTTGGAGTATGGCTCCCATTTTTGTGATCCTCTCTGTTCGTTGACCTTGTCTGGTTTAGTTCTGGTCGGAGGCGTCTTGGCTTCCTGCTGACTCGGCCTCTTCAATCTCTTCGATCAATGCCGACATTAGCGGCCCTGACCCCATCAGTTCCGCCCCGGCATGGCGTATGTCGGTGAGAAGTCCATGGCCTGCTTCGTCTACGAAGGAAACATTCAGCAGGTCCACGACAATCTCCGTCTCGCCATTCGCCTCTGACAGCGCTGCCCACGCACTTCTCGCTTCATCGACCCATTCATGCGCCAGTTTGCCTTCCAACTTCATTCGCGTAACTCCTGGTTCGTTCATGACAGTGATTCGAAGCATTCCTTCTCCCCGTTGATCTCTTGCCTCAGCTGCTTGCGCTGCGCTTGTCCAATCAAGCCCTTAACCGCGCTACGTTCGGCGAGACAGAGCGATTGATACGAGGAGCAAAGCGCCTCCAACAGTTCTCGCGCCTGTTCGATCGAGCACTGCTGTCGAGCAGCATGTTCGAGGGTCTCTGTGAGTTGCGGCATCATGCATTGGCATAAGGCACATGCGCTGCCATACTCTGCGGATGATGACAAAGCATCGGAAGTAGCTGATTCTCTGAGAGTTTGTCCAAGCGTTGGCGAGCGTGCGACCGTTGCCGTGCCGAATGTTCTCGCGCGCAGCGATTCGGCACGGTGCCTAATTTGGCACGGATTCGGCACGAGATCTCGGTCTTCGTGGTGGCTTCAGGCCAAAGGGGGGATTTTCAGAACCGGCCACCTGCTGCGACATAATCGACGTGCCGTGCCTCAGTTAGCAAGGCGTGCGCCGTCGTTCGGTCGGGCGACCGATCCCTGACGACAGAAGAAATGCTAAATCAGGACAGTGAAATAAGGCGTGAGGTTCGCATGGCCCAACTGGAGATCAAAACGAAAGCCGCCGACGCGCGGCGGCTGGATTGTGGATTGACTGTTTTCGCCTCAGAACGCTACTGCAAGGCCCCTATGCTGAGTTGTCCGAGACAGCTCAAGGCCGAGCGAGGCTTGTGCCATGCTGATTGCTCCGAGAAACGATAGTCCGACTACTCTGCTAGAGATGATCCCGCCTGCAGCCGCTACTGCCCCAGCCACCGCAATTCCGAGCGCAAACAAATATACGTACATGCTGGCTTTGGAGACTGCCCGCTTGGTGCTGAGCGTGACGGATAACCATACACCACCCACTAAAAAGCTAGCGATAAACGGTGCGACCAAACGCAATCCTGGCCCCTGCATATATGCCATGACCTGCAACAACGAGGCGCGTTCAAGGCCCGGCATCGTCATCGCATAAGCCAGTAGATGGAACACCGAATCGATAGCAGATCCCATTGCACCCAAAAGCAGAAGGCCGATGCCCCAACGAACCTTGGAATCAGATGTGTAGTTAACATCCGCGTTGATCCCCAGTAGTGCGGGAACATACAGTCCGGCCGACAGCAGCTGTGTGATGACCGAGAGCATTACGGACGATCGGTTGCGTCCGACCAAATCGAAGATCTGGGCAGCATCAGTGACGCCGACTCCCGGCATCAAGAACCACGACAACCAAAAAAGAGCAGCGGCGACGATCAATAGCCACCCTGCATTTCGAATCGACATTTCAATTCTCCTTAATGTTTTGTTCCGGTTGACAAGAAGTAGCTCCCACACCGTTAGCTGTTAATTGTGTTTGCGCGTGATTGAGTTCCCTTGTCTACGTGTCCCGTCAGGGCACATGACCTGCCAAACCATTAAGTAGGGAAGAGAGTGAATGTTGATGATTCTGGGCGGCTATTCGACGATATTTCGATCAAATGCTTTTCCGTGCCGTGCCAAAATGTTTCCCGGAGGCTCGGCACCGTGCCGAAGTTTGGCACGACATTGGGCACGCGCGCCGCACTTTAGCAGCGACTTCCCGTCGGCACTATCACGCTTAGTTCACGAAACCTCAGGCTTCCTGGAAGTGTATAGGCCGACCAGGCGTGCAATCAGGACAGCGACATACATGATTCCGCTTACAGCTTCAAGGACGGACAACGAGCGGCATTGCGCGCTTATAGGAACCATATCGCCATACCCTAGCGATGTGAGAGTGACAAAGCTGTAAAACATGCAATCAAACCAGTCGACCCTGTGATTGGGATGTCTGGCGACGTCCATCGAGAGACCGCCAGGTTGGATGGTCTCCAACAGCAAGTAGGCGATTCCCCAAGCAAACGCCATCTGTAGGTACACGCTCAGTGCGCCGTAGATCGTGTCCAGAGTAACCGTCTGCGTTCGGAGAACAGCCCGCAGCAATGCGATCAATGTGAAGCTCAGAAACATGAGCGTTAAGCCCAGACTGGGTACGGCAAGCGACAATGAACCGGGATAAAAGTTAAACAGTGTATTGAGTACGGCTGCTGGCACCGCAAGAACGAGCCCTGTGATCCACTGCACCCGCTTCTCACTGACCGCATATACGGCCGCCAAAAACGAAAGAGTGCTCAGAAAACGAAAGATGACGGTCGGCAAGCCAGGTCTTGCTAGAAAGGGGAAGAGCACGATTAGCGATACTTGCGCCGCAAGAAGGTACAGAAACTTGTTTTGTTTACTATGTGTGGAGATCAGGACTACAGGTTTCGGTGCCACCATAAATTTCTCAAACAAATTCTTCTCTACGCCTTCAAATTCGGGGCCACCAGTGATTCCGTGTGATTCCGAGCTTCTTGATCTTGTATTGCAGGGTAGTCCGTTTTACGCCTAGGCGAGCTGCCGCGCCGTTAGGACCACCAAGCATTCCTCCCGTTTCCCGAAGAATCTTGATAATGTGCTCTCGATCACCCTCTTCTCCGGAGCGCGCAGTCGGCGCCGTAGGAACACTGATCGTAGTTGGTTTCATTTCAGGCAAAGGAACGTGTAACGCGGTGCCCGTCGTAAGAATGACCGCTCTCTCAATCAGGTTTTCCAGTTCGCGGATGTTCCCGGGCCAATGCCATCTTTGGAGTTTGCTCATCGTTTCCGTCGGAACGGACTCAATCGGTTTTTGCATCTGGCGGGCGAATTTGTCTGCGAAATAACGAACCAGGAGCGGAATGTCTTCTTGCCTTTCACGCAGTGGAGGAATCTGGATCGGGAATACATTTAGCCGGTAATACAGGTCTCCACGAAACTGGCGTTCCTCAATCATCTTTTCCAGATCGCGATTTGTAGCAGCGACCAAACGCACGTTTACCTTCTTCGTGTGCGTGCTGCCGAGCCGTTCAAACTCGCGTTCTTGCAGTGCTCGTAACAACTTGGGCTGGATTTCTATTGGAATATCACCGACTTCGTCCAGGAATAATGTCCCCTGATCAGCCAATTCCAGGCGTCCGATCTTCTGCGCAATCGCTCCCGTAAAAGCACCTTTTTCATGGCCAAACAGTTCGCTTTCGAGCAGGCCAGTCGGAATGGCAGCGCAGTTTAGTTTCACAAAAGTGCGGGACTTTCGTCGGCTGTGTTCGTGCACAGCACGCGCAATCAGTTCCTTGCCTGTGCCTGTTTCGCCCAATAGCAGCACAGTTGAATCGCTTGCGGCGACGGTTTCGACTAGCTTAAGAACCTGCTTAAGAGCGGGGCTTTGGCCAACTATTTCGTCGAAGTTCAGCTCATTTCGTATTTCATCTTCCAGATAGAGTTTTTCTTGTGCCAATTTGTCTTTTAGAGTCTGGATCTCGCGATAAGTGAGAGCATTTTCCACTGCAATAGCAGTTTGACTCGCACATTGCTCAAGCAGCTTTACATCGTCCTCCGTGAAAGAATCGTCTTGGAAGCTCACGATGCTCATCGCACCAAGCGGCCGACCATGCGCAATGAGCGGAACGGAGCATCCGGAGTTAATGCCAAGTTCCCCGGCTTTTTTCGCGACCGCATCGGAAAAATCGAACAGCTCCCGGTGATGTCTGATGAGGACCGGGCTGCGGGTACTGATTGCTTTTCCTTCGGGAGTGCCCTCAAGCGAGACTAGGATCCGCTCCTGAAAAGGACCTTCTCTCGGCGTATGCAAGTCGAGCGCCTCAATGCTTAAGTCGCTGCCGTCCGGGTCGAGAAGTGATACGAAGGCCGCGTCATGAGCAACAATCCTGCGTAAGCTGTCGGAGAGAGATTTGAGCAACTCGGGCAAGTCCAAACGCGAAACCACAGCATTGTTGACTTCGAGTAGCAATTGGGTTCGATCACGTTGTGCACGGACGTGTTGCTCGGCCTCCTGAATCTTCTGGAAATTGAGAGCGTTTTCGACCGCGATAGCAATCTGGCCGGAGATTTCTCCTAGTAGTTTGGCAGCTTCGGACGAAAATGCGTCCTCACGCAAACTGACCACCCCCAGTGCGCCAAGTACTCGGCCATGCGCAATCAGAGGATTGAAGCAGCCCGACTTTATACCGTGATCGACCGAATAGCTGACCCACGTGGAAGGGAAGGTCAGAAATTCGGCAACGGTCCTCACCAGAACTGGCTGCCCTGTCTTGATCACTTGTTCCTCAGGAGTGCCCTCCATCGGCATGCGCCGTCCTTCTTTAAAGTCAACATTTTCCAATTTGCCAAAATCGAGTGCGAGCGTCTCGAGTGTGTTTCCTGGGCGGCAAAGGGCAATAAACGAGGAATCGTTAGACATCACGTCTTGCAGCCGCGCCGAGATGGATTTCAGCAGTTCACTCAGATTCAGATGCGACACGACGGCGTTGTTAACGTCAAGTAACAACTTCGAGCGATCTCCCGCCTGTTGCGCTTCTCGCTCTGCGGCACGAGCATTCTCGAAGTTCAGTGCATTTTGGACTGCGATTGCAATTTGACTTGAGCTCTGCTCGAGAAGCTTCACGTCTTCTGCGTCGAATGCGTCGTCGCGAAAGCTAACAACGCTTAAGGTCCCGATTGGTCTTCCTTGAACCATAAGTGGAACGGCGCAGCC
>OEKN01000034.1_pt1 | contig 21102 bp, 14 predicted proteins | sample 1503361 | NCBI WGS metagenome assembly OEKN01 (sample SAMEA104379592, study PRJEB20068) | metagenome | biome: 1000743; feature: 77; material: 1998 | place: USA | collected 2012 | depth 25 m
CCCGCCATTGCAGAGAAGCGTTCGCCGTCGGATCCTGTCGAACTTCTTCAAAGATGCGGTGGGCGTCGGCGCGATTCTGCGACTGAGCTGCAATCAGTCCCTTGACCAACAATGGATAGAGTTCGTTCAGGCGATTGCGGTCAGCTCGCGCGATGGAGATCGCCTGGTCGGAATATTTCCGAGCCTGATCCAGTTCGCCGCTCTGGACCGATACGAGGGCCAAAGCTCGAACGGCATTGTAGGCGCCTTCCTTGCTGTTGATCCTGGTGGCAAGGTCCAGTGCTTTGAGGTACGACTGTTGGGCCCGCGCAAAATCCCCCAGGCTGGCGTAGACGTATCCGAGATTGGTGGTCCAGTACAAATCCAGGACGAAGTTTCCGACTTGACTCGCACGCTTTTCGGCCTCCACCGACAATTCCAGGGATTTTTCATAATCGCCCAGCTTGTAATACGCCCAACCTAAGTTACCCAGAGCTGTTCGGGTTGTGTTTCCGAAACCATGGGTCTGAGCCGCTTGATAGGCTGCGTCCGTCCAATCAATCGCCGCATCGAAATGTTCCTCTTGAAGGGAAGTCGCTCCCAGGTTCAGCAGGGCTGTGGCTTGGAGGAAATCGTCACGGTGAGCACGACCGAAGTCCAGCGCTTGCTGGAAGGACTGCTTTGCAAGGTCAAGTTGCCCCCGCTGTACGGCCATGACGCCTCGTGCCAACAAGACGTCTCCGCATGTTGCTTCTGATGATGCCTCGCACATTCGTTCCGCCTGTTCGATGGCCTGCTCGGCTTCGGGGAACTTGTGCAGGCGAGCCAAGGTTGCGCCCTGGAGCGCGAATATCTCGATCTGCGAGTCTTTGCTGGATGGCTTCGCCGCTGGAGAATCGAGGGTGCTGAGGACTTGCCCATACATCCCACGCCACAAAAGGGATTTGGCTTCCAGGGTTCGGAATCGCCATGCCCATTCCGGATCAGAACTGCGCAGACTCTGGAACTCTCGACGGGCGTTTTCTTGACTCTGCTCAAGTTCGCCACGCACGAAGGTCTGGTACACGCGGGCAAAAGAAGTTTGCGGGCTTTCCTGCCGACGACAGGCTAGCCCGCACAGAATCATCAGACAAACAAGGAGCGTGAAACTTAGGGATTGGTGGTGCCGTTGGTCTTGGATGCGGCCACTGTGACGCTGCCATTGCCCACGCAACCCAATTCCAAGTTGAGCATGGTTACTTCGAAATAATTGCTCAGCGAAGACGGGGGGTGATTTCCATTGTGTTGCAATTGCGGGGGTCGACGGAAATCGTTGGTATCTGTTCCAACTTCTACGCCCACCTCCACCTCGCCAAACGACACGACGCCGAAATCGCGAAGCACCAGCACATTCTCGATGATGTCCAGTCCCGGGATCTGTTTGTCGTGTTCGACTTTGACGCTTTCGACCAAAGAACACGTGATTTTGTTCCCTCCCTCGTGGTTAAGGAGTCGGTCGATTTCAGCAAGCCTGTCATCGTACTGCGCCTGAACCCTTTCGGGAAGGAGTTCGGACTTTGTAATACGTTCGACCCGGGAGCGTGTCTTTCGGAGAAAGTCCTCATTCGTCAAATAGGACTGGTCGTTTGCCGGTCTTTCCCCGCACACGTTCAAATTCAGCTTGATCGTGACCGGGAAGCCGCAGAGTTTCACGTTCACGAACTGCGTACCCAGAAACGCCACATGCGGCACGTGACCATCCCTGTATGGATGCTCGGTCGAAACTTGCGAGACGACGCGATCAGCGGTGAGGATTTCGAAAACGTTCAGGCCTTCCATAACCGACGTCGATAAGGTTACCCATGCTCTGTGCTTAAGGCTTTCTCCTCCCGACACTCGGGTGAATCCGTTTCTGAAGGAGACGAGCCCTTCGATGCTGACATCTTCAAGAAACCGCGTGAGATGACCACCTCGTTCATTCTTAAGCGCAACCCGGGCATGCTTTTCGATTCTCTGCTGAATCGGGCTTCTTAGTTCTCCGCTGAGCACGTGAGCTTCAGCGTGGAACTGGTGCGTATATCCCCCGTTGTTGGTTGTGTTTTGCGCTGCGTTCGACGTTACAGGCGTTGTTGTCGGCATAGTGTGCACTCCTGCTGGTTGAGACTACTTCTGAATTTGCAGTTCGAATGAGGCGCGCCCGAGATCCTTGCTTTCTCCCGCCGCCGTGAAGCCGTGCACCGCCAAGGTGTAAGTTCCCGATTCTCGATTGGCTGCAGGCACCTGCATCGGCCACTGGTCTTGCCCCGGGCTGGCCGCAAAATGGAGCGTCCATTCTAGCTTTCCCGCTGGGTTATACAAGTCCGCCGTATAGCGAGCATAAGAGCTGTCGGGGGGGATCCTGACGAATAGTAAGAAGCCTTGTCCTGCGGATGTTTGAATGACGGGGCCGCCTGCTCCCCAAGTGCCAACATTGATTGCCGCCCATGGAACTACCTGAGGCCGGTGGAGTGCAGTCTGAAGCTTTGGATAGGAAACCAGATTCTGATAGGCGATCACAGCGATCAGTGCGGCCATGACCGGGACCGCAAATGCCGGATGCAGCCACGCGAGCCAGGATCGGCGAGCCGGGTTGGGGACGCGCGCGGAAGCGAAATCCGCCTTCTCGGCGAGCACATTCTTACTCTGCTCGAGAAACATGGCGGCTGCTCTTACATCAAGTGCGCAGTCTGGACAATCGAAGAGGTGCTCTTCGAACTGATCCAGTTGCTCGGGATCCAGTTCATTGAGCAAGTACCTCTCGGTTGCCTTCAGACGCACTGCCTCGCTGTGGTCCATCTTTACTGCTCCCCCTCTTCTTCACATAAGTAGTGAAAGTGGAGCGGAAATCGTTTCATGCCTTACCGGCCGTCGTGAGCCCCGGTGGTCTGCGCTCAATGTTCTTTAGATACAGAGACTTGAAAGACTGCTTTGCGCGGTGCAGCAGGACGCGCAGGTAGTCGCGATCGATGCCGAAATCCCGGCAGACTTCGTCCTTGTCGCGCTCTTCCAAAAAAACCTCACGGAGAATGCGCCGGTCGCGTTCCGGCATCTGGTCGAGAATTTCGCGGACTTTTTGCTCCATTTGTTTTGCGGCGACAGCGCCGAGCACATCCGTCACCGGATCAGGCAAATCGTTCTGAGGCTCGTGATCCAGAGAGCTGGAGCGGGCAGAAGACCGGTACTGCTCCAGCAACACGTTGTTGCAGATTGAGTTGACGAAGGCGCCGAGCCTCTCGGGCTGGCGGATGCCTCCTGGACTTCGCAGCGCCGCAAACACCCGCACGAAGGTTTCCTGGCGAACATCCTCGATGGCCTGGGGGGAGCGCAGGCGCGCCCTGAGTTTGAGCTGGATCAGCTCGCTGAAATAGGCAACAAAATGCTCCTGCGTCCGGAAGTCCCCGGAACGTAGACGCTCCACGTAGGGTGCATCAAACGCCTGAAATTGCAAGAGCTTGCCTCGCGGGATGCAGGAGTGCGCAATATTTTACACCCAATCGTATTCGTGCATTGAGGTCCTCGCGCCGCCGCATTTCCGCCTGCAATCAGTCGCTTTGTCATGACGGCAATCAGAACCACTCCGTGGCCGTACAAAATCCTTGTCATCCTGAACGGAGCGAAGGCAGACGCCGCGCGGAGTCGAACGCCCCGACTGCAGTGTAGTCAGAGTTGACCTGGATACTCATTTTTAGCAGGGAGTTTAGTTTCGACGGCCCCATTAAAGCTGTGAGCCGTGGTGGAAATGCCCTCAAACGCCGCAGGCACTGCGCACACACACGGGGTGCTTCGACTCCGTTTGTCTGGCGCCTCACTTCGCTCAGCATGACAGATGGGGGAAGAATTACGCGACCGGCTGACTCGGCGCGGACGTTCTCCAAAATTTTGGCGAAATCCGATGAAACGAAATGCGGGCGGGCTGCACGATGGCTGTGAACCGGACAGATCATGATGAGTCGTGGTCAGCCAAGCAAACAGCAGTATCCGGCATCTGGAACCTTCCTCGAACCAGCCGAAGGCTCTGACCGGTTGTTTCAGTTGACCATGCTCCGGGCCTTGTTACTTCCACCCCGATCGCGGGACGTGTATGTCCTCACCGAGATGCATGGATACACACTGCCTGAAGTCGCGAGGGCTTTAGGAATGAGCAAGGGAGCTGTAAAGAAACACTTGCAGCGGGCACATCGCGAAGTACAAGGCGTGTAAACCCCGTGCCCGCTGCATTTTTGAGTTTCAATCTTCCCGAGGCACCCTTGCACCTTGGGGGAGGGCGGGGTACTTATGGCGCGCCGGGATCACGACGCGGTCCCGGCGCGCCTCGTGAAATTCGCTTCGACTTTCGTTGCATTCGCTTCTGGACTTGCGCGACCAGATGACTGACCAGCACTCCTCGAGCCCGCACCTGGGTTCCGCTCTCCATCATCAAGCCCAAGAGCGCCTCGCCATCGCCATCTACAAAAGTGAGCCCAGCCAGGTCCAGTACGACTTTCTTGTTCCCTGCGGTGGAGATCAGCTTGGTCCAACCACGTTCGGCCTCTGCAGTCCAAGGGCGACACAACCGCCCTTCAAGAACGAACGTGAGCGAAACCGCTCCCTCTTTGGTCGTAACCTTCAGCATGCTGGCAAGCGTCGCATGTGAAGAGCACCGCAATGCCCATGCGGGACTTAGTCCAGTGGAAACGATAAGTTAATCAAATTGCTATAGATACGTTGCCAGCGGACAATACCCTTTCTTAGACGGGCCGCGATGGCGTCGATATTTCGACAGTATCGAGCTATACTCGGATAAGAGTTCAGGCGCAGATGCACTTGGGGCGGTGCATTTGTCGAACTTAGGACAAGGATGTATGGCCACTCTGCCCGAACAATTTTCTCCCAGGCCGGAACAGCAGTACGCCACGCTGCTGGAGGTTTCGCAGGCGATTGCTGCCCACCAGAGCCTCACTGAGTTGTTCCAGGATCTTGGCAGGCGCCTGCACACGGTTCTGAATTTCAATTACCTGAGCCTCATTCTGCACGACCCCGTTCACCAGGTAATGCGCCTGCACACGCTCCACTTCGATGGGATCATGACCATCCAACCGGGGATGGAATTCGGGATGGAAGACTCGCCATCTGCCGAAGCGTGGCGTACGCAAGCTCCGCTTACGATTGCCGACGCGGAACAGGAACCACGTTTTCGCCGCGCTACTCAGACGTTGCACGACAACGGATTGAGGTCCTTCTGCAGCCTGCCGCTCACGACAGCGCGGCGCAAGCTCGGCACCATGAACCTGGGGAGTTCGAGTGTGAATGCGTACCGGAGTTCCGCATTGAACGTCCTGCAATTGGTGGCTTCCCAAGTAGCGGTCGCGGTCGAAAACGCCCTCAATTATGAAGACGCGCAGGCGTATCAGCAGCAAGTCATTCGCGAGAGGGACCGCCTGAAGCTCTTGCTCGACGTGAACAACGCGGTTGTTTCGAACCTTGCGCTCTCAGAGCTTTTCCGCGCCATTCCCGCCAGCGTCCGAGCCGCCATGCAGTGCGATGCCGCTTGTCTCTCCTTACCCGATCGCGACCAGACGCAACTTCGCGTTTATGGACTCGATTTTCCAGCCGGAAAAGGATTCATGCAGGATCAGATGGTGCTGCCCATGGTGGGCACCAGTCCGGGCACAGCCTATCGAACGCGGAAACCGGTACGTTTCGGGACGGCGCCGAAGTCTCTGGCGCCGGTCGCGCTGAAAGTGAATGCGGAAGAGGGGTTCGAGTCCGGATGCTTCCTGCCCATCATGCGCGGCAACCGCACCCTCGGGGTATTGCACCTGCTGGATCGGCACAAGGAGGCGTTTTCCGAGGAAGACGTTGATTTTCTGCGCCAAGTCGCAAGCCAGGTGGCGATCGCATTGGAAAATGCGCTGGAATTTAGCGAGCTCAGCGAGTCGAAAGAACGGCTGGCGGAAGAGGGGCTCTATCTTCGTGACGAGATCCGCACCGAACATCATTTTGAAGACATCCTCGGCAACAGTACGGGGCTCCGCCAGGTGCTCCGACAAGTAGAGACGGTCGCTCCCAACGAGACCACCGTGCTCATTCAGGGAGAAACTGGAACCGGCAAAGAGTTGGTCGCGCGCGCGATTCATGGATTGAGTTCGCGACGGGACAATATTTTTGCCAAACTGAATTGCGCTGCTATCCCGCTTGGACTGCTCGAAAGCGAATTATTCGGTCATGAGCGCGGCGCGTTCACGGGAGCGATCAGCCGCAAAGTGGGGCGCTTCGAGATCGCTCACAAGGGAACGCTTTTTCTGGACGAAGTCGGCGACATCCCGCCCGAGCTTCAGCCCAAGCTTTTGCGCGTATTGCAGGAGCAGGAGTTCGAGCGCCTGGGCGGCACGCGCTCGATCCGCACCGATGTGCGCCTGGTCGCGGCTACGAATCGCGACCTCGGCAAAATGGTAGAGCAAGGACAATTCCGCGCCGACCTCTATTATCGCCTGAATGTTTTCCCTATTCACATCCCGTCGCTGCGCGAACGGCGCGATGATATTCCGATTCTGGTTCGATATTTCGTCGATAAGTATGCCAAGACGATGAATCGCAAGATCGACCGCGTCCCGGAATCGGTCATGGACGCGCTCGTCCGCTACGGTTGGCCCGGAAATATTCGCGAGTTGCAGAATTTCATCGAGCGCGCCGTGATTCTCTCGGAAGGATCCTCGCTTCGACCGCCTCTGGCCGAACTACGCGAAGCCAGGTCGAAGAGTTCCTCCGGCGCAACTCTCAAAGAAGTAGAAAGAAAGCACGTCCTGCAAGTGTTGCGCGAAACCGACTGGGTCCTCGGCGGTCCCACCGGCGCCGCCGCACGCCTCGGCATGCCACGCACCACTCTCATCTACCGCATGCGTAGCCTGGGCATTAGGCGCCAGTCAGACGGGACCCCTGACTGAAGCGCTGTCGACTGGTGTCGAATTTTAGACGTCCAGCAATTCTATCGATCACGCCAATCAAAATTGCTCTGCGCCCTAAGTAGTTCATGGATCATCGAATAGCGTATTGCCAGTCGGTCCATGCGGACTGGCAATGGCCGTGCCAACCCAATTTGGGGCAGTGTCTCAAACGTCGAATCACAGGTGAGGTAAAGGACGGTTGACCGGACCTCGAGCGAGGGCCTGCTCGTCAACACATCGAAGAGAGCACCATGTGGATTGTTAAGTTAGCCTTACGACGGCCGTACACGTTCACCGTATTGGCCTTGCTGATCCTGATCCTGGGCCCGATTGTCATCCTGCGCACGCCGACTGACGTGTTCCCGGAGATCAATATCCCCGTCGTGAGCATCGTCTGGAACTACTCCGGGCTGTCTTCGGAAGACATGGGCAACCGGATCACTTCGGTGACGGAGCGTGCGCTGACGACGCTCGTCGACGACATCGAGCACATCGAGTCACAGTCGCTGAACGGGATCGCGGTCGTCAAAGTTTTCTTCCAGCCGCATGCGAACGTGAACAAAGCAATCGCGCAGGTTACAGCGATTTCGCAGACCCAGCTTCGCCAATTGCCGCCGGGCACCACGCCTCCTCTGGTGATCACGTACAGCGCTTCGACGGTTCCGATTCTGCAACTGGCGCTCTCCGGTCACGAACTCTCGGAACAGCAACTGTTCGATGCGGGCGTGAACTTTATCCGCACGCGCCTGATTACAGTTCCGGGAGCGGCCATTCCTTATCCCTATGGCGGAAAGCAGCGGCAGGTGCAGGTTGACTTAAACACGGCCGCCCTGCAGTCCAAGGGACTTTCTCCGCTTGATGTGGTGAACGCGGTCAGCGCGCAAAATCTGATTCTGCCGGCGGGCACCACGAAAATCGGCCCCCTGGAGTATGACGTTGACATGAACGGCAGTCCGCAGAGCGTCGCGGAACTGAACAATCTGCCGATCAAGAATGTAGGGACCAACACCATCTATATTCGCGACGTTGCCCACGTGCGCGATGGTTTCCCACCGCAAACGAATATTGCGCGCGTCAACGGACAACGCGCTGTGCTTTTGACCATCCAAAAGAGCGGGAACGCTTCTACGCTCGATATCGTCTCCGGGATCAAGGCACTGTTGCCGCAAATCCAGCAAACGCTGCCCGCCGATCTCAATATCCGGCAACTCGCCGATCAGTCCTTGTTCGTGCGCGGTTCGATTCAGGGTGTGGTACGCGAGGCCATTATCGCCGCATGCCTCACCGGATTGATGATTCTCATCTTCCTGGGAAGCTGGCGCAGCACGGTCATCATCGCGGTCTCGATCCCGCTGTCCATTCTGACATCGATCATCTGCCTGAGCGCCCTGGGCGAAACCATCAACATCATGACGCTGGGCGGACTGGCGCTGGCGGTGGGAATTCTGGTCGACGATGCCACGGTAGAAATCGAGAACATCAACCGCAACCTTGCCATGGGCAAGGAAGTGGAACACGCCATTCTGGATGGCGCGCAGCAGATCGCGGTGCCCGCTTTCGTTTCCACGCTATCGATCTGCATCGTGTTTGTTCCGATGTTCTTTCTCTCGGGCGTAGCGCGCTATCTGTTCGTGCCTCTCGCCGAGGCCGTATCCTTTGCCATGTTGGCCTCGTATTTCCTGTCGCGAACCGTGGTCCCCACCATGGCGAAATACCTGCTGCGCGGCCATGAAGCCGAGGCCGGGCACGCCTCCGGAGATCGCAGAAATTTCTTCGTTCGCCTGCAGTTCCGTTTCGAGGAGGCTTTCGAGCGTTTCCGCGAGCGCTATCACACCTTGCTGGAACGCTGCCTGCATCACCAGCGTGTTTTCCTGATCGGCTTTTTCGCCGCTTGCCTGGCCTCGCTGGCACTTCTCATTCCGTGGCTGGGACAGGATTTCTTCCCATCCGTGGATAGCGGCCAGTTCAAACTCCACCTGCGGGCTCGCACCGGGACGCGCATCGAGGAAACCGCGCGTCTGTGCGATCTCGTCGAGCAATCGATTCGCGAGCAGATACCTGCCGATGAAGTTTCGAGCATCATCGATAACATCGGCTTGCCCTACAGCGGCATCAACCTGAGCTACAGCACTTCGGCGCCGGTCGGCCCTGCCGATGCGGACATCCTGGTGAGCCTGTCCGAGCAGCATCATTCGACCGACAAATACGTTCACGATCTGCGTATTCGCCTGGCCAACGAGTACCCGAGCGTGACGTTCTCGTTTCTTCCTGCCGATATCGTCAGCCAGATTTTGAACTTCGGGTTGCCCTCGCCGATTGATGTCCAGATCGTGGGAGCAAACCTCGAAGCCAACCGCCTGTTCGCCGACACATTGCTGCAGAAATTCCGCTACGTGCCGGGCACGGTAGACTTGCGCATCCAGCAACCCTTCGATCAGCCCAAGCTGCACATCAATGTCGACCGCACCAAGGCGGGGCAAGTGGGCTACACGGAGCGCGATGTTGCCAGCAACCTGCTGATCTCGCTGAGCGGCAGCTTTCAAACTTCACCCACGTTCTGGCTGAATCCCAAGAACGGGGTCAGTTACGCAATCGCAACGCAGACTCCGCAATACCGTGTCGACTCCCTGCAGCAGTTGCAAAATATTCCGGTGACGGGGGGCAGTGGAGCGCCCCCGCAAATTCTGGGGAGCCTGGCGTCCATCAATCGCGGAGTCGGTCTCGGTGTTGTATCGCACTACGATATCCAGCCGGTGATCGACATCTATGGCTCCGTGCAAGGCCGCGACCTCGGCGGCGTTGCTCGCGACCTCAACAAAATTATCGACGAGAGCCGCAAGAATCTTCCGCGAGGAACCCAGTTGATTGTGCGCGGACAGATTCGCACCATGCGCTCTTCTTACGTCGGATTGCTGGGGGGCCTGGTGTTCTCGATCTTGCTCGTCTACCTGCTCATCGTGGTGAACTTCCAGTCCTGGCTCGATCCCTTCATCATTATTTCGGCGTTACCGGCGGCGTTGGCGGGCATCGCCTGGTTCCTCTTCGTCACCCACACCACTCTCAGCGTCCCGGCCCTGACCGGATCGATCATGTGCATGGGTGTTGCGACTGCAAACAGCATCCTGGTGGTCAGTTTCGCCAAAGAGCAAATGGAGGACGGCAAGGATGCCTTATCTTCGGCGCTGGAAGCCGGGTTCACGCGGTTCCGTCCCGTTCTCATGACCGCACTGGCCATGATTATCGGCATGGTTCCCATGGCAGTGGGACTCGGCGAAGGCGGCGAGCAGAACGCCCCCCTTGGACGGGCCGTGATCGGCGGTCTCTTGCTGGCCACGGTTTCAACTCTATTCTTCGTGCCAACCTTCTTTAGCCTGCTTCACGGGCGCAGGGCAAGGCTCGCCGAAGATCAAAACGAGGAAAGAAATTAAGTTCCGCCGTGGGATTTGGGGAGTCTAAGAAAATGCAAGTGGAACAGGAAAACAACGTGGGTACGGCCATCGAAACGAGGAATTTGCGTAACGGCGAACACGGTTCAGCTCCGCAGAATCGCCCTCGCCGGCGTTGGGTCATCGCTCTGGTGGCGTTTCTCGTTGTTACGGCAGTGGTGATCTCCGGTATTGTTCCGAGGGTTCGGGCACGCGCAACCCTGCGCAATGAGACCAATCAACTGGCTGTACCGGCGGTTGTGGTCATGCAGCCAAAGAAATCTCCTCCCGCACAGGAGGTCATTTTGCCCGCCAACGTGCAGGCTTTTCGGGATGCCCCGATCTACGCGCGCACGAATGGTTATCTGAAGCGCTGGTATGTGGACATCGGGGCGCGCGTAAAGACGGGACAATTGTTGGCCGAAATCGACACACCGGAAGTCGATCAGCAGCTTCACCAGGCGCACGCGGATCTCAACACGGCCGAAGCGAACATGCATCTTTCGGAAATTACCTCGTCGCGCTACCAGGGGTTACTGAAAACCGACTCGGTCTCGCAGCAGGAAGCCGACAATGCCAATGGCGACTATGCCGCCAAGAAGGCGATTGTGCAGTCGTCGCAGGCGAATCTCCGCCGACTCGAAGAACTGCAATCGTTTGAGAAAATCTATGCGCCTTTCGATGGCGTGATCACCGCTCGCAATACGGATATCGGCCAGTTGATCGACTCCGGCAGCGGCGGTGGCCCGAGAAGCGAACTGTTTCATATCGCCCAGCCGGGAAAATTGCGGGTGTACGTGAATGTTCCCCAGATTTATTCCCAGCTCACGAAACCGGGATTGAAGGCGGACCTGACGCTGACGGAATTTCCAGGACGCCGTTTCGAAGGCACCTTGATCCGTACCGCGGACGCCATCGATTTGGCGACCCGCACCTTGCTGGTCGAGATCGAAGTCAACAATCCAACCGGCGAGTTGTTGTCGGGCGCCTACGCTGAGGTTCATCTCAAGCTGCCGGGCAGCGTCGCGACTTTCACCATCCCGGTGAACACGTTACTGTTCCGCGCAGAAGGCTTGCGAGTCGCGGTAGTGAAGGATGGCAAGGCCAACCTGGTTCCGGTGACTCTGGGGCGCGATTTCGGCAGCGAGGTCGAGGTTCTCACCGGCTTAAACGGAGACGAGAATCTCATCGTGAATCCGCCGGATTCGATCCTGTCGGGGCAGCCCGTGCGCCTCGCGCAAAATGCCGCGGGTCCCAAGGGAGGAACGCAGTGAGACTGCTGGGTCTCGGAGGCGTGCGGCGGTCGTGTGCCCTGGTCACCGCGCTGGGTCTTGCGCTGCTCGTGCTGACAAGCTGCACGGTGGGACCGCGGTATGCCCGACCTATGGCGCCTGCTCCTCCCCAATTCAAGGAACTGCCTCCGAACTGGAAAGCGGCACAACCGAGTGACCAGCTCGCGAAAGGAAATTGGTGGGAAGTTTTTCAGGATGCGCAACTAAATGGACTTGAGGAGCAGATCAACGTTTCCAACCAGACCCTGAAAGCTGCCCAGGCGCAATTTGAACAAGCGCGTGCGGCGGTGCGGATCAATCGCTCGTTTCAGTACCCGACGGTGACCGCCGGAGTGAGCGTCACGCGCAATCACCTGTCGACTAATCGACCGAATGGACGCCTCGCGCCCAGCAACACTTACACGGACATCCAGCTTCCGGTGGATGCGTCCTACGAGGCCGATGTCTGGGGCCGGGTGCGGCGCACGGTCGAAGCGGCTCGCGCCAGCGCGCAGGCGACCGCGGCTGACGTCGAGAGTGTCAGCCTCAGCCTGCATGCCGAGCTTGCTTCCGACTACTTCCAGTTACGCGCACTTGATGCCGAGGAGCAGTTGCTGAACTCGACGGTCGCTGCGTACGAAAAAGCGCTCGAGTTGACCCAGAACCGTTTCAGCGGCGGGGTCGCATCGCAGGTCGACGTTGCCCAGGCCCAAACGCAACTCGAGACTACCCGCGCGCAGGCGATTGACGTTACGGTTCAGCGGGCGCAATTCGAGCATGCGATCGCCGTGCTCACGGGGCAGGCGCCCTCAGGTTTCACATTAGCGTCGGTACCCTTGACGGCCACACCTCCGGTAGTCCCGGCGGGGCTGCCGTCGGATTTGCTGGAGCGCCGTCCTGATATCGCGGCCACGGAGCGACGGATGGCCGCCGCGAATGCGCAGATCGGGATTGCCAAGGCCGCCTACTATCCGACTATCACGCTGAGCGGCACTGGCGGCTTCGAGGGCAGTTCGATCACGAACTGGTTCAACGGTCCGAGTGGGTTTGTGGCCGCCGGCGTCTCTGCCATCGATACCATCTTCGACGCGGGCCGACGCCGCGCTGTCACCGATCAGGCCAAGGCCGCCTACAACCAGTCCGTCGCCAGTTACCAGCAGACCGTGCTGTCGGCGTTTCAGGATGTGGAAGACAATCTTGCGGCGTTGCGCATTCTCGAAGATGAAGCCGCGACCCAGAATGCGGCCGTGGCTGCGGCGGAACATTCTCTGGCTCTCTCCAATAACCGCTACAAGGGCGGAGTCACCACGTATCTCGAAGTCATCACGGCGCAGAGCCTTGCTTTGTCAGATGAGCGCGTTGCCGTCCAGATTGCCGGCCGCCGCATGAGCGCGTCCGTCTTGCTGATCAAGGCTCTCGGTGGTGGATGGACAACGGCAAATCTTCCCGTGGTTCAGAAAGATACTCCGGCTTCGAATAATGGTCAGTAGGAACTAAATTCAGATGGGAAGTCTAGGCGATCAGTGTTGAGCTCTCCAGGTTAGCGTCCACAGAACGGACGCGAACCTGGGCCACCAACGCATCCGTAGGGCCTCACATCTGAGGCCTGACACATCTGGCACCTCACCCTCGACGTCTGCGAGAACTTCGAAGTAATCTACCCGCACATGAAGACCCGCTCCGATGCGCTCCGTGAGATCGAATCGCGCAGCTTTGACGTCTGCATAATAGGAGCAGGAGCGACGGGAGCGGGCTGCGCACTGGATGCGCAGCTGCGCGGCTTCCGTACAATGCTGGTCGACGCTGGAGATTTCGCTTCCGGGAGTTCTAGCGCTTCCACCAAACTCGCGCATGGGGGCGTGCGCTATCTGCAGCAGGCATTCACGCAGTGCGACGTTGGCCAATTAAAGGTCGTGCGGCAGGCGCTGCAAGAGCGCATCCTGATGATCGAGAACGCCCCGCACCTGGCCCATGCGCGCGAATTTGTGGTGCCCTGCTTCAATCGATTTCAGATGCTGTACTACGGGATCGGCGTGAAGCTCTATGACTGGTTCGCGGGGAAGGCAACGCTCGGTGCCAGTCGTCTGCTGTCACGCGAACAGGCTTCGCAGTTTCCTCTTCAACGCGATCACCTGGCTGGCGCCGTTACCTATCTCGACGGTCAGTTTGACGACGCGCGTTATGGCATCACGCTGGTCAAGACTTTTGCCAATGCCGGCGGAGTAGTCGCCAACTATCTCAAGGTTGTCGGTCTGGAAAAAAATACCAACGGGACAGCGAGAGCCGCAATTGTTCAAGATGGCCTCAGCAGTCGTACGCTGAATGTACGTGCACGCGTGTTCGTCAATGCGGCCGGCCCATTTTCCGACAAACTCAGATACTTGGCGGCGCCCAACGTCCCAAACAGGCTTGTTCTCAGCAAGGGCGTTCACATTCTCTTGCCGCTCGATGATGGCGTCAGGAGCGCGCTGCTGATCCCGAGGACCGAAGATGGACGGGTGATTTTTGCTATCCCGTGGCTAGGCCGCTTGCTGGTTGGCACAACGGATCAGGAAGTAACACAAGACCAGGAAATGGTGGCAACCCGCGAAGAAGCTGAATATCTTCTCCGCCATCTCAATCGATATACGGCGCGCCCTTATCAAATTGAAGAAATCGTCAGTGCCTTTGCGGGCGTGAGACCGCTGGTGCGATCGAAGCAGGCACATGCGACCAGGGATCTGATTCGAGAACACGAAGTGGAAATCGATGAAGGCAGCGGCCTCGTCAGCATTCTGGGGGGCAAGTGGACAACGTATCGGGCGATGGCGGAGGATACGATCGATGCGGTGGAGGATGTGCTCGGGGTCAGCCGCACGCCAACTTCCACCCGACGCCATCAACTGGCGGGCGCCAAAGGCTACACGCCGGAGCAGTGGAAGGCGCTTGCGAGCCAGCATGGTCTCGGCGAAGCCACGGCTCGGCACCTTTCCGAAAAATTCGGGGATGAGGCCTTTATGGTGGTCGCAATTACCAAAGAGAATCCGGAACTCAAGCTGCCCCTTATTTCCGGGGCGCCATGGATCCAGGCGGAAGCCGTCTATTGCGCTCGTCATGAGATGGCGGTCACGGTCGAAGATGTTTTGGCGCGCCGGATTGGCTTGCAGTTCTTCAGTTGGAAGATGGCGATCGAGGCAGCTCCCGTGGTGGCTCAACATCTGGCACGAGAATTGGGCTGGACCGAACAGCAGAAACAACAGGCGATTCACGACTACATCGACAAGATCGAGCACGCACTCGAAGCGATCGGACTTAGCAGGAACTGAACAGGCCTTTGTGCTTCAGCCTGCAGCGGGATCAGGAAAGGCGGTCTTTTGGCAAGCTACCTGGGCGCGATTGACCAAGGCACCACCAGCACGCGGTTCATCGTTTTTGACCGCTCCGGACGCATCGTGGCCAGCGAGCAACGCGAGCATGAGCAGATTTATCCCAGGCCGGGCTGGGTGGAACACGATCCCGAAGAAATCTGGCGGCGCACGCAGGAAGTGATCGCCGGAGCGCTCGAACAGCGGGCGCTGCGCGCATCCGACCTCGCGGCGGTGGGGATCACCAACCAGAGAGAAACCACCATCGTTTGGGACCGTAAGACTGGCAAGCCGGCGCACAACGCGATTGTCTGGCAGGATACGCGTGTGGCCGATGCGGTGGCGGAGTTCGCCAAGCGCGGTGGGCAGGACCGTTTTCGCCGGCAGACCGGGCTGCCGCTCAGCACGTACTTCAGCGGCTTGAAAATTTATTGGCTGCTCGAGAACGTCGCCGGTCTGCGCGCGCGCGCCGAAGCCGGAGACGTGCTCTTCGGCAACGTGGATACGTATCTTGTGTGGCAGCTTACCGGCGGCCCGAAGGGCGGCATTCACATCACGGATGTGACCAACGCGAGCCGGACCCAGCTCATGAATCTGGAGACGCTGGATTGGGATGCGGAAATCCTGTCGGCGTTTCGAATTCCTTGTGCCATGTTGCCGAAAATTCGCTCCAGTAGCGAAGTATATGCAACCGCGTCCGAAAGCGCGCTGAAGGGCGTGACCATCGCCGGCATTCTTGGCGATCAACAAGCCGCGCTCGTGGGCCAGACCTGCTTTCAGCCGGGGGAAGCCAAGAATACCTACGGGACGGGATGCTTCCTGCTGATGAATGTCGGGGGTCGGCCGGTGCCCTCCCAGCACGGACTGTTGACCACGGCCGCTTACCGATTTGGCCAGCAACCGGCGATCTATGCGCTGGAGGGAAGCATCGCCATCACAGGGGCGCTGGTGCAGTGGCTGCGTGACAATCTTGGCCTCATCGAAAGGAGCGCCGACATCGAAGCGCTCGCCATTTCGGTGACCGACAATGGTGGAATTTATTTCGTGCCGGCATTCTCTGGTCTGTACGCACCGTATTGGAAGGATAGTGCCCGCGGGGTGATTGCGGGGCTGACACGCTATGCCAACAAGGGGCACCTTGCGCGCGCGGTGCTTGAAGCAACCGCATTTCAAACCCGCGAAGTTCTGGAAGCCATGGAAAAGGACTCCGGCATCACTCTGAATTCCTTGCGGACCGATGGCGGGATGGTGGAGAACAATCTCCTGATGCAGTTCCAGGCCGACATTTTGAACCGGCCGGTGGTGCGCCCCACCATCAAAGAAACGACTGCTTTGGGGGCAGCGTATGCGGCAGGCCTGGCTGTCGGTTTCTACCAGGGTATCGACGATCTGCGCGCCAACTGGTCTGTGGATCACACGTGGCATCCGAATCTGGAATCGGAAAAGCGCGACGACATGTACCGGCTCTGGAAGAAAGCTGTGACACGAGCATTCGACTGGGTGGATTAAAGCTGTCGCATTGCATTCGGCCCACTGAAAATCAGCCACGGAGGCTTCAACGAATGACTTCACCAGTTCTGGGCGAGTTCATGGGCACCGCGGTTTTGATCCTGCTGGGTAATGGAGTGGTTGCGAATGTGTTACTCAGGAGATCCAAAGGCGAGGGTGGAGGGTGGATCGTCATCACCGCCGGATGGGCGTTTGCTGTGCTCTGTGGCGTGCTTACCGCCATCGCGTGCGGCAGCAGCGATGCGCACCTGAATCCGGCGGTCACGCTGGGCTTTGCGGTGGTTACGGGCAATTTCGCAAAGCTCATCCCCTACGCGATTGCGCAAGTGCTTGGAGCCATCGCCGGAGCAACGCTGGTCTGGATTCACTTCCTGCCACATTGGAAGGAAACACCCGACCCGTTGCTGAAACTGCTTTGCTATTCGACTGTTCCCGCCATTCGCAACCGGGCGGCGAACGCGGTCAGTGAGATTATCGGAACATTCATTCTGGTCTTCGTCGTGGGTGCGATTTTCTCGCGCGCGGTTTCCGCGACCGGCCCCGCCCCAGGCCTTGGTCCGTATCTGGTGGCATGCCTGGTCTGGGGCATCGGACTATCGCTGGGCGGCACGACCGGGTATGCGATCAATCCCGCGCGCGATCTAGGGCCGCGCATCGCCCATACACTCCTGCCGATCGCCGGGAAAGGATCATCGGACTGGAGCTATGCGTTTGTGCCCGTGATCGGTCCTCTGATCGGCGGAGGCATCGCAGGGTGGGCGATCAAGGCGCTGCGCTTCTAGTCGGATTTGCAGCGCAAAGCGAGCGGCTGCGTTCAGTGGGTAAACGTAACATTGAGCCCTTCGGATTCGAATCCAAAAACTTGCAGTCAGGAGAAACGGTAATTGAATGGTGGGCGGGCCGGTAAAAAGAGGGCCAACTAAAAAACAATACCAACCGCCGGCGTTGTCACCTCAAGAGAAGTGAGCTAGCTGCGGATGGTCATAAGCACGCTGGCTTCGCGCGAAATCAGCAGGTGAATTGCTTGTCCCGCCTGTTTGCAATCCAGCCGAGGGACTTGGAGACTAGCTCTTAACTTCCGGGTTCGAAGAATTGGGAGTCTTCGACGCTTCCGTGGGCTGGTCCTTCATGCCCTCCTTCAGCGAACGAATTCCCTCGCCTATTCCCTTCCCAAGTTCAGGCAACTTCTTGGGACCAAAAACCAAAAGAGCAATGAAAAAGATAACCAGCAGGTGCATCGGCTGAAATAGACCTTCGAGCATAAAACCTCCACAATCCTAACCTTATAACGCTACTGGACGCGGATCATTCCGTCAACGGCTGGAATCACCGGTCGATACCCACTCATGACATTGATTCTAGGGAGCTTTGCATTACTTCCGTCCAAATCGCCCGGCCACTCGGACAGGTATATCGGCTATTACCTCGGTGACCTATCGGGGATTACCGCTCTAAGTCTATGTTGAGGAAAACGTGCAGACCTCCTCCTGCGCGCAAAGGAGTTGTGTCGTGAAGCGTTCTCGCTCGGTTCTGCGCATCTCTTTTCTGCTTTTAACGACCGTGGCCGGGCTAGCCTTCGCGGAGACGCCGAAGCCACAGCCAATCGACCGCACGCAACTGATGGCGTGGATCACGGGCGGAATCTCGAACGCGCGACTCAGCCGATTGGGGTCGGAACGCGGAGTGGCGTTTACGCTCTCGGCAACCGACGAAAAACAATTGCGCGCGGCGGGTGCGGACGGGCAACTCCTGAGGGCTCTGCGCGCGAGCCATCGATCCTCCAGCAGTAAGAGTTCGCCTTGCCCTCCGACTTTGACCAAAGCGGCGGAGCTTGCGCATCAGAGGATGTACGAGGCGGCCGCCGACCTGCTCACAACTCTGCTGCGCTCCGATCCCGAGAATGACAGCCTCCATTTCGCCCTGGGGCAGATGTTGCTCCGGCAAGAGCAATGGGACAACGCACTCGAGGAATTCACCGAATCAGCCCGCCTGATGCCCAACTTTCCGGAGAACCACAACCGGCTCGCTTACATCTTCTCTCGCGCGGGAGACGCCGAGAACGCGATTGCCGAAGCCCGGACGGCTCTCAGCATGGACCCGGGCAATGCCGAAGCGTACCGGCAGCTTGGATTGGGACTCTACGGCACGGGCAAGAACTACGCTGCCCTGCATGCTTACGAGGAATCGCTCGCACGGGAACCCGAGAACACGGATGTCTACTACGACATCGGCATCGCGCACCGGGACATGGGAGATCTGCGTGGCGCGGTCGTCGCGTACCGTCATGCGCTGCGCATCAATCCTGATTTCTGGGAAGCGCACAGCAACCTGGGCGTCGTGCTGCACGATCTCGGCAAGCTGGAGGAAGCGATTGCCGAATATCGTGAGGCAAAGCGGCTGGCGCCGCAGGAGTCCTCGGTCCGCAATAACCTGGGAAACACCTATTGTGACATCGGGAACTACGATGCCGCGATCGCCGAATTTCGCGAACTGGACCACATGGATGCGGGATGGGAAGGCGGACACGCCTGTCTGGCACAGGCATTTGTAGCAAAGAAGGACTATGTGGAGGCAGTCTCGGAGTTGCGCAAGGCCGTCCTGCAGAATCCCACTGGCAGTTCCGAACACCGCGTGCTTGGTCAGGTCCTGCTGCTGGACGAGAAGCCGGATCAGGCTGTGGAGGAACTCCGAACAGCCGTTGCTCTGAGCCCGGATTCGGCTCTGGCCCATCATTACCTGGCTACTGCCCTTTTCGAGTTGCAGTCGTTCGGGGAAGCGGAAAAGGAATTTCGCGAGACGTTACGGCTTGATCCGAGCGCGCAGAATCACTACTCGCTGGCTGCGTGCCTGATGGCGATGGGCCGCAATGATCAGGCGTTGGCGGAATTGGAAAATGCTTCGCGCCTCGATCCTTCCCAAACTCTGTACCGCGCGCGAAAAGAAGAGCTGATGAAGCTGATGGGACAGACGGGGCGGCAGTAAGGTCCGGTCCTTCCAGGTCGTGGAGCTTCGAGGCTAGCGGCTCGATGTGACGTGCAGTTTGGCACCGTTCCTTGTACCAATGGACGGCTCTGCCATGCACTCCCGTTCGTCGATGTTTCGAAAGCAGCCTCCTAGAATGGAATTTATCAGCACATCCGCTGGCCCATTCAGCGCCGGCCGCAGGGAGACACAAATGAATTTCATGTCCTCAGGTCAGTCCAACGGTTCGGGGGCTGCGGTTCGCACCGCCCTTGCACCTGCGACGGAAACTCGCCACGTTGCTACGACCGCTCGTACTCCAATAGCGAGGCCTGCGACCGCGTCGGCAACAAAGCCGGCCGGCTACGGCCTTCCCTGCGCGAAATGCCGGAAGTACTACGCGGCCAGCCTGGGTGCCTGCCCCGTTTGCAAGTCGACCGAGCGAGTCGCTCCGGTTGCGGCCCTTCCGTGTCCTACGGCCACCGAGACGCACACCGAGGGGCTAGACGAGGAGAGAGCGCGTTTGCTACGGGAATTCAAGGCAAAGCTATACGCGACCAGCGCCCAGATCAACTCCACGGATCACGCGTGCGCCAATGCAAAAAAAGGCGATCAAGCCCATGACGGTGCTGCCGTATGCAGAACCTGTTACCAGCGCTTGCAGGCGCGTGTGGATGTTCTGGAAGCAGCCTTGCACATGGATCTGAAAGAAGCCGCGCAGGTGATTTACGACGCAGTGTGGGCGGATACTTCGGATTCCACCAAGACTTATCAGAATGCCGCGCGGGCGCTGCTGGGAGAGTTGCGAAAACGTGCCGGGTTGTCGCTGGTTCTGGGACGCATCCAGCCCTTAGCGCACTAGGTCGGCTGTCTGAACGTCCTCAGTTTTCAAAATCCAAATCGCATCTGCCCAAACGCCGCCGGAACGTGGAAATTCGGCTGCGGCGTGCGCGTAGGCTGCCAGGCGTAGTAGCCGCGAGGCTCTTCCCTTCCTTCGACTCGAAAGAAATTTACCCGCCAGACCGACTTCGGATCAAACTTCGCGGTCAGCGCCTTCATGGGGATGGCGAGCTCTGCATCCCAGGTATGGGTCTTCTCATCTAACGCGACGGAGTGCTGCATGCCGCTTTTGAGGTCGGGCTTGGCTCCGGGCGAGATGTCGAGATCGATCCAGAGGCCGTTGGGGCTGACCTCAAATTCCTTGTACGCATGCGGTACGGACGGATCGGGCTGCAGGAAAACCTCGGCAACATCGCGGTCCCAGAGATGGTCCCGTCGCCCATCTGGGTCCGAATCCGTGAACACATGCAGCTCGCGATAGCGGCACTCGAAGCGAAGGTATAACGTCTGCTTCGACCAGAGGGCTCGAACCTGAGTTTCTCGGTCGGGTGCGGGGTTTTTGCCTTGCCAGTCGGAACAGAAAGCAATCGGCTCGGCAGTCTTCCACTCGGAAGCCGGGGCGGCGGGATTCAGGACAAAGTCGTGATCCACGGGAGCGGCAAGAATCTCTGCCGATGAATTGGCGCAGGAGGGGGCACTGGTTTGTTGGCTCATCATAAGGGCAGCACACAGCAGCAGGATTGATGGGAGAACGAATTTCAAAGTCAGTCTTTAGTCGTCAGTCTTTAGTCGTCAGTCTTCAGTCGTCGGTCGTCGGTCGTCGGTCGTCGGT
>OEKN01000649.1_pt2 | contig 20716 bp, 17 predicted proteins | sample 1503361 | NCBI WGS metagenome assembly OEKN01 (sample SAMEA104379592, study PRJEB20068) | metagenome | biome: 1000743; feature: 77; material: 1998 | place: USA | collected 2012 | depth 25 m
GCCGTGTATAACGTCTACCTGTTGCGTCGACTGCGTCAGCGTGCCGGCGCGGTGGAACGCGCCCGGGTGGCCCGCGAACTTCACGATGGCGCGGTACAATCCCTGATCGCCATGGAAATGCAGGTGGATGTGGTTCGCCGCCAGTCCGCGACCCAGTCGACCCCGGTTACGGCCGAGCTCGGACGCATCCAGGGCCTGTTGCGCGAGGAAGTTCTCAAATTGCGGGAACTCATGCAGCAGATGAAATCCCTCGACGTCGACTCCAGCAACCTTTTTCGTTTCCTCGAGGATGCGGTCGAGCGATTTCAGCGCGAAACCGGGATCGGCGCCCGGTTCATATCGGAGATTGACCAGCTTCACATGCCCCAGCGGGTGTGCCGCGAGCTGGCGCGTATCACACAAGAAGCGCTGGTCAATGTCCGCAAGCACAGCGGCGCTCGCGAGGTCCTTGTGCGGATGAGCGCTGGCGATCATCACTGGCGTCTTACAATCGAGGATAATGGCCGTGGCTTCTCATTTTCCGGGAGATTTTCGCAGGCTGAGCTTGAAGAAATGGGGAAAGGTCCAATGGTCATTCGCGAACGGGTTCGTTTGATTGAGGGCGAACTCACGATAGAATCGAATCCTGGTCGTGGGGCGAAGCTCGAGATTAGCGTACCGCAGCATCGGGAAGCTGCTTATGGACAATAAGAGATCGCAAACTATCCGGATCGTCATCGCCGACGACCACCCGATTTTTCGGGATGGCCTTCGCCGCTTGCTGGAAGCGGAACCCGGCTTGAAAGTGATTGGAGAGGCTTCCGACGGTTCCGACGCCGTCAAGCTGGCTCGCCAATTGAAGCCTGACATCCTGCTTCTGGATCTCGCCATGCCTCGTACTCCGGGACTGGAGGCGTTGCGCGATCTGAGTGTGGGAACCGGTTCCAACGGCGTCAAAGTGATTCTGCTTACGGCAGCCGCCGAGAAACACCAGATCGTGGAAGCCTTGCAGCTCGGCGCGCGCGGAGTGGTCCTGAAAGATTCCGCCACTCAGCTCCTGCTCAAAAGCATTCATACCGTCATGACTGGCGAATACTGGGTCGGCCGCGAGAGTGTTTCTAATCTCGTGGCGTACCTCAGAACCCAGATGCAGGCCTCGCACGAGGAGTCCCGGCAGAAGAAATTCGGGCTGACTCCCAGAGAATTGGAAATCGTGTCGGCCGTCGTCGCGGGATATTCCAACAAGGAAATCGCCGAGTATTTCAAAATCAGCGAAGATACGGTGAAACATCATCTCAGCAACATCTTCGATAAATTAGGGGTTTCAACCCGGCTGGAACTGGCCTTATTCGCCGTGAACCAGGGTCTCCCGTTGAAAGGAATACCTTAACTATTTGCTTTTCAATAATTTACGGATATGGCACTTTTGTGCCATCCTCATCCACTTCAGTGCCATGGATTGCAGGGGGCACCAAAACTAGCATTATCGGAAGGTATCTCTAGGCAGAGATTTGCACTTACACTCTCTGGGTGATGGTTTCGCTCGAGAGAAATTGAACCGCCAAAGAACGGAGGAGCCTGTGACCAAGTTCTTGCATCAGTTATGGTCTGACGAGTCCGGACAGGACATCGCCGAGTACGCTGTGATGCTAGCCGTGATTCTGGTGATCGTCGTTGGGACCATCCGGTTGATCGGATCCAACGCGAACACGGTGTTCTCGCAAGTGGGCAGCTCGATTCAATAAGCTTTCAGAGTTTAAGGAAGCTGTTCTGCGTAGTCTCTAATCTCGTTCTTTGGGATTTCGCACTCTCGGCATTTTTGAACGCCGCCTCGCCGCGTCAAATACCCGCTCCCCAGCCAGAGCGCTTCTTCGATCTCCGACTCCTCGCCTATTTCGCTTCGGGCGCTGGAGAAGCTGTGGCTGCCGGAACCGTGGAGGCTACTTTTTCCGCGCCGGGCGTCATAGCTCGCGTCAGGTACGGGAACACCGGGGTTACCTCGAAGGGCATTTTCTCCCGTGCCGATAACAGAGCCACGGGCTTGGTTTTTGCCAACGACGCCTGGCTGCTCCAAGGGTCCACCTTGATGCGCCCACCCAGAGGCAAAGCGGCAATCTGATCTTTCTTGCGCTCGTCCAGCTGAGGAGCAGAATTCAGCAGCGCTGACATGCGCAGCGTCTTGCCAGATACCATTCCGTCTCCAAGCCGTGCCCGTATCAGATTCTTCAACTCCGGAGCCCGGTCCTGGAGCGCCTTGAGGAAGAGTCCCGCATTCCCCAATTTGTCTTTGTAAGGAGAATTGGAGAGCAGTTCGAGAGCCCTGGCGTCCGCCTCGTCTTCATCACGCCGGCTGCGCTGGAAATTGAAATTCGAAAACGTATCCTCATCCGCGAAGAACATCCGGTCATTGAACGCATACCGGGTATCCAGTTGATGTCCCAACGCGATGTGCGCAAGTTCGCGAGACAGGATCATCGCAAGAGATGCCTCATCGGGCAGCACGTCGAGAAGCCCACGACTCACCACGATCGTATGCCCGATGGTGAAGGATTCCAGCGGCGCTGTGAGCAGCACGCGCGCGCGAATCTCCGGTTGAATGTCGAGATTGTTGGTGACGATCAGGTTGTTAACGACCGTCGTCAGCACTTTGTCCACATCGCCGGAAGGTGCAAGCAGGCCAATCTTCTGCAGCCGTTCAACCGCGTTATCTTCGGCCTGGCGTTGCCACATCCGCTCCGCTTCCACCGGCGTGGCGTCCTGCCCAACTTCGCTCTGATCTTTCACAGTCTGTGGCGCATCGACCTGGATGGAAGTGAACTCGTCCGTTCGACCCAGGTTCTTGATGTCGTATCCCCAAAGCCGAGTCTGGGCCTTGAATCGCAGGCTCTGCGTCATCCGATACTTCAAATCGGATTCTTCGCTGTACACGTAGGCTGGCAACCACACGCCCGGCCGCATGTTCAACCGCCAGCTGTCGAAGTGCAGGTAGAACGATGTGCTCGCGTGCGGAGAATAGGTTCCGTTAAAGCGGACGATGTTGTAGTCCTGGTCCTCGACCCAGATGCGGCCCAGGAACCGGCCCTTTCCTGCGGATTGTTTCGGCTGTACGTCGATCACCAGGCAGCGGGTTTCACCCAGAAACTCACGCCGGACGAAAGTCAGGTTGTAAAACCTTTTCTGGAAGTCATCGTCCATCATGACCATCTGCGCGAAACCAAGCGGAAGAAAATGCAAAGAGTACACGCTGGTCAGGGTGTCTAACATGCGGCGGCCAAAGCCAGGCCGTCCCACAAAAGCGCGATCGTCGGTCCCGTTGCTCATATCCAGGCGGCCGAGAAAATAATGATCCGCCACGGGAACCGCGCCCAGTTCCTTATCCGGCTTCATGTTCTGGATATAGGTTTCCACCAGGGGATGCGAGTGCCGCATTTGCGCCACGAAGAAATGCTCGCGCTCCACAATTCGGTCAATGACCTGGTCAAACGAGGTCGGGGCCGCAGCACTCGTGGATGCTGGCATCTGCGTCATCGTCGCCGCGGGGGCGGGATCGGGATCAGAACTTTTTGTGGTCTGAGCTGCAGCCCCTGATACGAAACAAGATGCGAGTAAGACGGGAAACCAAACGACTGTGAAACTACGCATAGACCCCTTCGTGAGGCGTGTCGCCTCAGGCCAACTGGAAAATTATATGTAACACAGCGGTGGAGTCGGAAGGTTGGCCGTCCCGCATCGCCGGCTTGAAACTGATTTGTTCGGCAGCGCGCACTGCTGATTCATCGAGGCCGTGCCCCAGTCCGCGCACTATGCGCAGCACGCGAACGTGACCCGACGCTTCCAACACCACTTCCAGCAGCACCTCGCCCTCGATGCGTGCGCGCCGCGCCTCGTCGGTGTAGGCGGGAGTCGGCTTGGAGAGAATCTCCGGCGGCACGATTCGCGGCGCCGTTTCCGCAGTCTTGGGACGAACTGCCTGGGCCGCAGTGGTTACATCGGCGTCGCCAAAGCCTGCCTGACGCACTACCCCATTCCCACGGGATGCGTTAACGCGCCCGCTTCCATCACCTGTGGCAACCCCATTTCCAAATCCCGTGCTCGCGATTACTCCCCGGGCCCCTTTCGCTCCTCCCGTGCCGTTGCCATAACCGGGCCCAGCCGGAAGATCAAATGAGCCGAGTTGCGCGATGTTTGCCGGCTTGCCGCTGTTGTTTGCCTGGGCCGGCACGCCGTTTGGATCGCCGAACCCGCCCGTTTGCACCTTCTGTGGAGCCGCTGCCATTGTCGGAATAGCTGAGCTGCCGGTGGAGAAAACATTGGTCTGAACCAACCTTCTCGGGATGGCCGGCGTCGAGGGCGGAAGATTCGGACGGCTTGCCGCAACTTCGACTTTGGGAGGCTGGATTTCCTCCGCCGCCACGCGCGGTTTCGGTGTAAGTGCCGGCAGCCGCAGATTCTCCGGAATTGGCGTGTCGAGATGCGCCACAGGTTCGGGTACCCTGAACTCGCGGACCGGCGCGGGTTGGTGGTTCACCGGCGGAGGGGTAGTCACCAGCGCCATCTCGTGATAATCGCGAACCGGCGTCAAAATCTGCGGACGCAGCGCGTGAACCCACAGCAATAAAGCAATCAATCCGGCCTGGGTCACGCTGCTGAAAGCAAATTCCCCCCAGGGCGGCCTTCTATCTGGGAGCAATGCGAACGGAGTCTTCACAGGGTCGGAAGCCATAAGGGTCTCAGATGTCCAGCAGCGACGGCACGCTGCCCTTTCCAGAAATTCTCTTGCTTGTAGGCTGCCGATCCGGTGAGACGGTAAACCTGGGACGGATCGGGACCTGCTAAGTGTACAACTCCAGCGGCTTTATCTTGCAAGCGTAAGGCCAATTCTGAAGCAACCGAAACCAACTAACCACTTGTCCTTTAAGTATTTACCTTCTCTCCACGATATTTCCCCGTGAGTTCTGCCCGGAGGGGCAAAAATTTACAGCTTCTGGGTAGGATTTCTGGTAAGAGGAGCCCTGAATGTGGGCCCGTGCTTCAGCCAGCAGCCAGGAACGCGAAAACCAGTGCAATCTAGCAGCGGACAATCTTCTCGCTCTGGATTCCTTTAGTGGCGTTACGCGTATCTACTACCAGCTGCGATTCGTTCACGATTCTCGGATAATCGTAGTCCGAGTGGTCGGTCACGATCAGCACACAATCGTATTGTCCGAGGTTCTCCAGGGAAGCACACTTCATCTGCAGATCGTATTTCCGGCCCTTTCCAATGAACGGGAAATAGGGATCGTGATAGCTGACCTTGGCGCCCTCTTTCTGAAGCAGTTCGATGATGGTCAGGGAAGGAGACTCGCGCAGGTCGTCGATATCGCGTTTGTACGCCACTCCCAGCACCAGAACCCGCGATCCGTTCAACGACTTCTTCTGCCGGTTCAGGGCTCCCACCACTGAAGAAATCACGTGATAGGGCATCCCGATATTGATCTCGCCGGCTAGTTCGATGAAGCGGGTGCGGAAGTCCCACTCCTTCGCCTTCCACGAGAGATAGAACGGGTCCACCGGGATGCAGTGCCCACCCAAGCCGGGGCCGGGATAGAAGGGCTGAAAGCCGAAAGGCTTGGTGGAGGCAGCGTCGATGACTTCCCAGATATCCAGGCCCATGCGCAAGCTGAGCAGTTTCAGTTCGTTCACCAGGGCGATATTGACGCAACGGTAGATGTTTTCCAGGAGCTTGGTCATTTCGGCCGCAGCCGGGGAAGAGACACGTACCACTCGCCGGAAGATCGCACCGTAAAGTGCGGCCGCGAGCTCCGACGCCTGGGAATTCAATCCACCTACGACCTTGGGGATGTCACGGCGCGCCACACTCGTATTACCAGGATCCTCGCGCTCGGGAGAGAACGCGACATAAAATTCCTGAACGGAGGATTGCGTTGCTCGCGCGGCCTTGAGCCCTGCCCGATTTTCATTTTCGAGGATCGGCACCAGCACTTCCTCAGTCGTGCCCGGATAAGTTGTGCTTTCGAGAACCACGAGCTGTCCCGCGCGCAAGTGAGGCGCAATCGCGTGTCCGGTGTTCGTGATGTAGCTGAGGTCGGGCTCGTGGTATTCGTTCAGGGGTGTCGGGACGCAAATGATAATTGCATCCATTTCCGTGATCTGCGAGTAGTCGGAAGTCGCCGCCATTCCTCCCGCCTTCGCAGCCCCAATTTCCTCCCGCGTGATCCGGAAAATGTACGAGCCCCCGGCATTCAGGGTGTCCACTTTGCGTTGGTCGATGTCAAAGCCTGTCACCCGAAACTTTTGCTCGGTGTACAACAGAGCAAGCGGCAGTCCGACATAGCCGAGCCCGATCACGCCGACCCGGGCTTGCCGGCTCTCGATTTTATTCTTCAGTTCGGTAGGAAGAGAAGGAACGGTGTGCATCGACATGATTTAGAAGAGATTGCTCTTCGATTCTAGCATGTGGAATTGACATGGCTTGCGGAATCTAAAGTAACTGAAAGGTTGTGGAAAGTGAGTCGTCGGTCGTCAGTCATCGGCAAAGAGTGTCGTCGTTCAACGACTGAGCTTTGCCAATGACCAAGGGCCAACCACGATGTTTTTGCTGACGACTGACGACTAAGAGCCGACGACTCAACGAAAATGAGATCATATTCCACACTCCACTCACGAAAGGCACCCTGATTGAGAATCTCGCACATTGTGCGTTTGCTGATCTTGTTGCTGGCGCTGGCCTGGCTGATTGGCAATTCTGCAAAGTTTCTTGTCATCGATGATCCCCAACATGCCGATGCGATGCTTGTGCTCGCCGGAGAGACCGATCGCCGTCCCGCTCGCGCTTTGGAATTGCTGAACCAGCAGTACGCTCCCCGCATCGTTCTCGATGTCCCCGCAGACGAAATCGTTTACGAATCCAGCCTCCTGCAACTTGCCCAGAACTGGGTCAACGCACAGCCGCAATCGAAGGCAATCAGTATCTGCCCAATTCATGGGCTCTCTACCAAGGGCGAGGCTGCGGAAGCCGCCCAATGTCTTCACAAGGAAGGAGATCGTTCGGTTTTAATCGTGACTTCCGACTATCACACGCGGCGGGCTCTGAGCGAGTTTCAGAAGCAGGCTCCCGGTTTTACCTTCCACGTTGCGGCCGCCCACGATCCGACTCAGTTCGGAGTGCGATGGTGGCAACATCGCCAGTGGGCCAAAATGAATGTCGACGAGTGGCTGCGTCTCGTCTGGTGGGAATGCGTCGACCGCTGGCACTAGCATCACGCGTCTTTGGGAAAATTTTTTGCAGGCGGCTCACTCGATTGAAAGGTGCAGGCCCGGTTGACAATTCATTGTTCTCAAAATAGTGTCCATCGTTAGCCAGGTTCCTGTTTCATGATTTTGATCAAGAAGACTGATTCCGGTTTCACACGCGTGAAACGTGCTCTCTTCTCCCTCGCGCTTTCACTCATTGTCGCGCTTCATGCGCAAGCCGCGACGCAAGCACTTGGTTCCGCCGACCCCGCACGCTATCTCGACGACATCAAATCCCTGACCGATCCATCCATGGAAGGGCGCGGGGACGGCACTAAAGGCTTGGCGCGCGCTGCGCATTTTCTCGAGAAGCATTATCAGCAACTCGGATTGAAGCCTGCGGGCACCAATTCCTATTTCCAGCCCTTCACCGTCATCACGGGAGCCGAACTGAAAGGCCACAACCGGTTCTCCGTACAGGAAGGCACTCAAAAGCAGGAACTCAAGCTGAACCAGGATTTTGTTCCGTTCAGTTTCTCGTCTCCAGGGTCGGTGAGCGCCCCGGTTGTGTTCGCCGGTTACGGTGCCTCCGCCGACGAATTTGGATATGACGATTACTCGGGAATCGACGTCAAGGACAAGATTGTCGTGGTCCTGCGCTACGAACCGGCGGGCTTCGCCGAAAAAGCAGGAAACACGGGCCTCACGCGTCATTCGCAGTTAATCACGAAAGCGATCAATGCCCGCAACCACGGCGCGAAGGCGGTGGTGCTGGTTAACGGCAAGCTCGCCGAGGGCGAGGAAGACCTGCTCACCCGGTTCGGCAGCGTCAGTGGACCCGAAAATACCGGTATTGTGCTGGTTCAGGTGAAGAACGACGTCGCCGACCGCTGGTTTCGCGCTGCCGGCAAGTCGATTGCAGACGCCCAGGCCCAGATCAATCACGCCACCAAGCCGCAGTCCTTCGCGTTTCCTGAATCTCTGCACATGTCCATCAACGTGGACATCGAAACCACACGCGCCACGGTCAACAATGTGCTCGCCTATCTGCCGGGGAAGACGGACGAGTATGTGATCATCGGGGCCCACTATGATCATCTCGGCCGCGGCAACTATGATTCGCTGGCGCCCTCGCAGATCGGGCAGATTCATCCCGGGGCCGATGACAATGCGTCCGGCACCGCCGGGGTTCTTGAGCTTGCGCGTGTCTTCGCTCCGATGAAAGGCCAACTGCAGCGCGGAATCTTGTTTGCCTCCTTTGCGGGCGAGGAACTCGGGCTTCTGGGATCAGCCCACTGGGTGCAACAACCGACGCTGCCCCTCGACAAAGCGGTCGCCATGCTCAATATGGACATGATCGGCCGCATCAAGAACGACAAGATCTATATCGGAGGAGTCGGCACTGGTTCGACTCTCAAATCCACTCTCGAGCAGGCTGACTCGAAGTCCAACTTCAAAATCGAATATTCGGCAGGTGGTTACTCCGCGAGCGACCACACTTCTTTCGTTACCAAGCACATTCCCGTGCTGTTCTTTTTCTCGGGCTTACATTCCGACTACCACAAGCCCTCCGACACCTGGGAGAAAATTGACTCTCGAGCTGCGGCCCGTCTGGTGGATGTAGTCGGCAATACTGGCCTTCAACTCGCTCAAGCTTCCGATCGCCCGGCGTTCATTGCTGTGGTCGAAGACAAGCCTCTCGCTGGGGGCAGCGGAGGAGGCTATGGCCCCTACTTCGGATCCATTCCCGACTTCGGGCAGGTGGAGAACGGCGTGAAGTTCTCCGACGTTAAGCCGGCCTCGCCCGCCGAGAAAGCGGGTTTGAAGGCTGGCGACGTTCTTGTTCAGTTCGGCGACAAGCCCATCAGGAATCTCTATGACTTTACCGACGCGCTCCGCCGCAGCAAGGTTGGGGACGTGGTTGACGTGACCGTGATGCGCGACGGCAAGCCAGTGAAAGCCTCCGTCAAACTTGAGCAGCGAAAATAAGAATGGAGCGACGGGCGTCCTCGCCGTCGAAAATAAATGAAAGTTCTCGTCATCGGCGGGGCTGGCTACATTGGCAGCCACACCGCACGGGCATTGCGTGATCACCGTCACGAAGTCATCATCTACGACAATCTCTCCACGGGTCACGAATTCCTGGCGAAGGGCTTCGAGTTGATCGTCGGCGAACTCGCCGATGCCGGCAAACTGCGAGCCGCCTTGAGCCGAGTAGACTCGGTGGTGCACTTTGCCGCCCATGCCTATGTCGGAGAGTCGGTCGCGAATCCACGCAAATATTTTCAGAACAATGTCGAAGCCGGGTTGACTCTGTTGAATGCCGCGCTGGATGCGGGAGCCCGCCGCTTCGTCTTTTCCTCCACCTGTGCGATTTACGGAACTCCCGAGAAGATTCCTATCACCGAGGATTCCGTACGCCAGCCCATCAATCCCTATGGGATCTCGAAACTCTTCTTCGAGAATGCCCTGGAGGCATACGACCGCGCCTACGGGCTGCGTTTCGCGGCGCTGCGTTATTTCAACGCGGCCGGCGCGGATGAGAGCGGGGAGATTGGCGAACTGCACGATCCCGAGCCGCATCTGATCCCGCTAGCCCTGGCCGCAACACGCGCGGACGGCCCTGTCCTGCGGATCTTTGGAACCGACTACCCTACTAGGGACGGCACTTGCATCCGCGACTACATCCACGTAAACGATCTCGCCGAGGCGCACGTTTTGGCGCTGCACCGTCTGCAAGCGGGTGAGCCATCGCTGGCGTGCAATCTCGGGACGGGGCATGGGCATTCCGTGCTCGAGATTTTGAACGTGGTCGAAAAAGTAACGGGCAGTAAGGTGAATTGGATTCAGGGCCCGCGCCGGCCTGGCGATCCGCCTGCTCTCGTTGCTGATCCAACACGCGCACAGCAATTGCTCAATTGGAGAGCGACTCGTTCACTCGACGAGATTGTCGCTACCGCGTGGAAATGGATGCAACATTCTCACACCCCGGTTTGAGAACCTGTTCTGTTCGACACAGCACTCAGGCTTTCTGATTCTTGTCATTCCGACACCGAGTGCGGCGGAGGAATCTGCATCAGCACTGGCTCCTTAATCCGCTGAATCTGTCTGGGTGGATTCGGGCACCAAGTTGGAGCGAGTTCCTCTTGCGCAACAAGTGCTTACTCTCCGTTTTTGTGCGATGGCGCCTCTGCGTGCGCTACTACCGCTTGTCGCAGTTGTGGTGTCGCAGATTCCTGCGCCGTTCGGCGTCGGAATGACAATGTGTAGTGAAGAGCGCCAGCGCGTACAAAAAACTGCACCAGGCTCAATTTGTCTGCACTCTGAGGAATTAACCGCCGTAGACCATTACCTTCTCCCTGCGGTTTCTCAAAAGCCAAGCCGGATGCGCACTGCGGCGCCCCTCTTCGCGCGAAAAAAAAAGAAATCCACAGCCCAGTTACCTCAAGAATGATTGCAACGCTGTTTTTCAACTGTTATAGTTCCGGAACGTCAAGTCCACCTCGAAAGTGTTGTTTTGCTATTAACACATAGGTAAGGTGGTCGCCTTTTCGTAAGACGACCCAGCACCTGACTGCGGAGATCGGTTCGCGCCGCGTCGAGGAAACGCAGTTGACTGTTCTTTACCTAGGGATTTTTGGCTTCTCACTAACGCTCTCCTTCATCCTGACCCGATACGTTCGTAGTCTTGCTACGGCACGGGGATGGGTGTCCGCTCCAGTTTCAGAACGTCACATGCATGAGGCGCCGCTACCCCGCTTAGGGGGTGTCGCCATTTTTGCAGCGTTTGTTATAAGCCTCGCGACCGCTGTAATCGTCGCGAACTTTCGGCCTGAATTACGTTTCGGTTCCTCCCTGCGGGTTCTGACCACCATCCTGGTGCCCGGGTGCCTGGTTTTCCTCCTCGGGTTGTACGACGATATTCGCGCCGTCGGACCGTACGTCAAGTTCGTCGTTCAGAGCATTGCCGCGACCATGCTGTGGCTGGGTGGGCTTCGCATTCTGGACCTTCCTGTGCTCTTTGGGGCTCGTCAACTGCCATGGTTCGTTGGGCTCATCCTCACTGTGCTCTGGGTGCTGGGAATTACCAACGCTTTTAACTTGATTGATGGACTGGATGGCCTGGCCGCAGGTTCCGCGCTGTTCTCAACCTTGGTCGTCTTTGTTGTCGCGCTGCTTACGCAGTCCTATTTCGTGGCGCTGATTACGCTCGCACTCAGTGGCGCGGTGCTGGGATTTCTCCGTTTTAATTTCAACCCGGCTACGATTTTTCTAGGGGACTCCGGAAGCTTGTTCATCGGTTTCCTGTTGAGTGCATTGGCACTGGAAGGCGCCCAGAAATCTCCGACTGTCATTGCGGTCGCGATCCCCGTCGTCTCCTTCGGACTTCCCATCCTGGAGACCTCTCTTTCTGTGATCCGTCGCCTGATCAGCGGTCGCCCAGTTTTTACCGCGGACCGTGAGCACATCCATCACAAGTTGCTGCAGCTTGGGCTCTCGCACCGGCAAGTTGTCATCGTGCTTTACGCCGTGTCGGCGCTGTTCGCGCTGCTCAGCTTGTTCCTGTTGTGGCCCACCGGGAGTTCAATCGGACTGGTTCTCGCCGTGGTCGGGACCGGTGTTTGGCTGGGCGTGCAACACCTCGGCTATCCTGAGTTCGGAGAGATCCGGCGAGTCGCGCAGCGCACCTTCGATCAGCGTCAGATTGTGATCAATAATCTGTCCATTCGCCGCGCTACCGCCGAATTGAGAGTAGCACGCGATTATCAGCAGATTTGCCGCATCCTGGTCGCCGCGTTCGCTTGCAATGATTTCGATGCCGTCGAGATCAACATGGAGCCGATGCTCGCCGATTACCCCTTCTTACGGGGGCTTGAGGGCATTTCTTCCGGCGATGGTGACGCGCGCTTCTACTGGAGGCGTCCCGGTAGCATGTTTTTGCCGGGCACGCCCGGGACATGGGGGCTGACCCTCGATCTGCTCACGAGCGCAAATCAGCGCCGCGGCTCCATGCATGTTCACCGCCTTTACAATGAGCGCCCGCTGCAGCTCGACGTCAACCTGCTGATCTCGGAATTCCCGGTCGCCCTTGCCGACGCGCTCGAGCGTGTCCTCGGTAGTGCAGTGGATATGGCGCCGAACACGAATGCAGGACAGAACTTGATTCAGGCGCAGGCCGGCTAGCTTCCCCCTGGAAATCGAATCGAACCTTGGGTTGTGCAATTTTCTTTTTGGCTCCTCGCCCCATTGCTGTGCCCCAAAGCGCATAAAATCGTAGGAAGGAACCGTGCCGAGTGTCACGATGAGCGAAGCTTGGAAGCAATGGGAGGGAACCGTTGTCGAGGGGCGCTTCGCTCTGCGCGAATTGCAGGGATGGTCTGATCATAGCGCGGTTTTTCTTACCAGCTACGGACCTCCCGCTCAGAATGCCGCCATTAAGTTCGTAGCCGCGAATCCCGCCAGCGCGCAAATCCAGCTTTCGCGTTGGGAGCGTGCTTCCAGACTTTCTCACCCGCACCTGCTGCGTCTCTTCCACTTTGGGCGCTGTCAATTGGGGGGCGCGTCGATGCTTTACGTTGTGACCGAATTCGCGGAAGAGAATCTTTCCCAGATCCTGCCCCATCGCCCGCTCACCGTTCCTGAGACCGAATACATGCTTCGTTCCGCGCTTGAGGTGCTGGCCTATCTCCACGGATCTGGGCTGGCTCATGCCCGCATTAAGCCCTCCAACCTGATGGCCGTCGGCGACAATCTGAAAATTTCGAGCGATACCATCTGTGCGGCCGGGGAAAAGAACCTCATCACTCGCGAGCCGGTTATTTACGATGCGCCTGAGATGGCAACCGCGGGAGCTTCGCCCGCGGCAGATATCTGGTCGCTTGGCATCACGTTGATCGAAGCGCTTGCTCAGCGCTCCTTGCCCGGCGGAGCCATGCGTCAGGGCGATCCGGCAGTTCCCGAGAATCTTCCGCCGCCCTTTCTCGAAATCGCCCGGCAGTGCGTTCGACTCGATCCGCAACGCCGATGGACCGTGCCGGACATCGCAGCTCGATTGCTACCCACGCTTGCGCCGCCACCGAAGTCGCGTGCCCGATTCGCCTACGTGGGCGCCGCTGTAATCGCATTAGCACTGGCTGCCTTGCTGGCAGCGCCAACGTTTTTGCGTCACAACCAGGCAGACTCTAGCGCGCAGCAAGTGAAGACTCCGGCGCCTCAGCCCTCCGACCAGACCACGGCAAGGGCGCCGGCAGGCAAGGCACCTCAGAAAGCCAAGCCATCTCAGGAAGAGAATTCTTCCACCCCGGCCGCCAAGAAGACCCCACCCTCTTCGGCGGTTGCGTCGGCACCGGCTCAGCCGATCCCCACACGGTCCGACAATGTGCCCGGCGCCGTCGCTGACAAGGTGATGCCTTCGGTTTCGCACAGATCACTCAACACCATCACCGGCAAGGTGAGGGTTGCCGTGCAGCTTTCAGTGGATAAATCCGGGCACGTGGAAAACGCCACTCTCGCCTCTGCGGGACCCAGCCAGTACTTTGCAAATGTCGCGTTGTCCGCCGCGCGCCGATGGACCTTCACGCCTCCACGAGTGGCGGGCGATGCCGTCCCCAGCCAGTGGATGGTCTACTTTGCTTTTGCAAGAGGAGGAGTCGAGACGAAACCAGACCAGGTCTCACCTCGTTAGAGGTAGCGCCGGCATCTTGCCGGCCCAATGGGCGGGCGGGACGCCAGCCGGACAGCCGCCGGGACGGCGGCGCTACTTGTGTCAGAGATCGAATCTGAAGAGACTGGCTTGAGTTACTGCTGCTGCCCAGGCGGTGGCGGCTGATGTTGCGCCTGGATCATCTGTCTGCGTGTTTCGTACAGACCCTGCAGCACCTGCTGCGGAGACTTTTCACCCGAGTTGTTGTTCGTTTGTGCTGGTTCGCTCGACGGTGGAGTCGCTTCTGCTATCCCGGCTTCACCGCCGCCGGCCTGATTCGCCGCGGCTGCATCGCTTGCCGGTGCTGCGGGCGCTGGCACTTCGGTCACTCCGGCGGCGAGCGCTTGTTGCTGCGCTTCGAGTGCCGCCTGCTGCGCCTGCTGCTGCTCCAGCATGTCCTGGTAAGGCTGCATAATCGCAGCTTGCAGCGCGGTACGAGGCTGAATCGTCGGTCGCGTAGCCGAAGCCATGGTACCCGTGCTGCCCTCCGGCCGGTCTGTTTTCGCGGTCAGAATGACATGCGCCACTGCATTGGGATTGCTTTCCGATCCCACCATCACGTAGTTGAAATGAGAGCCGTTCAAGAGCGCGGTCATCACCTCGCGCGCCGATGCTGGGCCCAACTGGCTCACGACCCGCTCATTGGCCCCTTCAGGAATATCGATCGACGCGCCTGTCTTTGCCGAGATGGCGCGCAGAATATCTCCCAGAGTCGAATTTTTCGCTGTCACCGACAACTTCCCGTCGATGTAGGTGACCAGTGGCGGAGCTGCCGGCCTCTGCTCCGGTGTCAGCGGGAGCGTCTCTGCTGCTGCGGCTGGAGTGCTGGCCGCCGTGACCTGCACGCCATCCCCGGTTACGCAAGCGATGGGAGATGCCTGCGCTGGCGCTTCTCCATCAGCCGCACAGGGTGTCCCCTGAGCCACGGACAGAACGCCGGCAAAACAGAGGCAAGCCGATAAAGCGAACGATTTTGGGCCGAACTTCATAATTGCCTTTCTGGGAGAGTCGGGCAATCTCTGCGAGCGTCGGAGGGGGGAACGGCGACGTGCGCAGCCTTGGGGAGAAAACGATGGTACTACGACTTTCGCTACTGGAGCAAGGCGAAAACCGGTCCCCAAAAGCCGTTCCCGAATGCTGCCACACCAGCGACAAGCCCCGTCCTCCGAACAACTTGCAGACAAGAGCAAGACGGTTGCCAATCGTCCGCAACAAACCCTGTTGTCAGCTTACTCGTCCGGCGTTTCGGCGTCCTTGGGCAGGGGTCCCTCGATCGCTTTCCGCGGAAACATGCCCTCCCGCATGGCCGCGTTATAGACAAAAGTGGCCACGATCACCGCCGCCTGCTTCAGATCGTCCGCCTGCAGGCGGTCGTAAACGTCCATGTTTGAATGATGTGTGCGCATCTCGTAATCGAGCGGATCCTGAATGAACTGAAAGCCCGGAATGCCGACCGCGTCGAACGACAAGTGATCCGTGCCGCCCGTGTTGCGCATGGTCAGGGTCGTCATTCCCAGGTCCCTGAAGGGCTCCATCCAGGCTTCGAAGATCGGCGCCACCGCCGCATTTTCCTGCAGATAAACACCCCGCAATTTCCCACTGCCGTTATCCACATTGAAGTACACGGAAACCTTGGCCTGCTCCGGTTTGACGGTAACCGGCCCGGCTTCGCGTCTCCGCAGGGTGGGCATGCCTTTCATGTCGGGAGTGTCCATGGGCGGCCGCGATCCAAAATGCTGCTGCACGTAGAATTGCGACCCCAGCAATCCCTGCTCTTCGCCCGTCCATAGCCCAATCCGGATCGTGCGCCGCGGTCTGACGCCGACCGCTTTCAGGATGCGCATCGCCTCCATCATCACCACCGTGCCGGCGCCATTGTCGGTGGCGCCCGTTCCGGAGTGCCACGAGTCGAGGTGCGCCCCGACCATCACGAGTTCGTCCTTTTTGTCTGTGCCGGGAATCTCGGCGATGGTGTCGTACTGCATGGGATCATCGTCGTAGAAAGTGTTTGCTACATTCAGTTCCAGCTCGACATCTTTTTTCTGCTCGAGCAAGCGCACGATCCGGTCCCACTGCTCCAGCGCGACGGTGATCGCCGGAACCGTCGACGTCTGATCCGTCTTCCACGAACCGCCCGACTGCACGAAAACGGTTCCACCCCCAAACGAGCCGCGGCCGTGGTCTATGGCCGCCAGCACCTTCTCTTCGGCAAGAAATGTGTTCAGCTCTTTTTGGAACTCGGCCCGCTTGCGGAATTCGCGCACCCGCAGTTCGGCTTTCTCATTCGGAAGTTCGTACTGCCCGATTTCCGCTAGTTCCTTATCGCTGAGCCGCTCGAATAACGGCTGCAAGACGGGCTTCACTTCCGGATCCGGCCCCAGCAAGACAATCAAGCCCGCCAGCTTGCCGCGATATTTGTCAAAATCTTTTTTTTCTTCGATCTTCGCGCGGAGGCATTTGCCCTTGATCACTCCGTTTGTGCCCGGAGTCCAGGCCTTGGCATACGCGATGAGAGGCGCGACATCCGGCGACATCATGCGCACGCTCACGAACTCATTCGCCCATCCTCTCCCGAACGGCCATGACTCCAGGTGCGCATTCGTCAATCCAAACGAAGTCAGCTGATCGCGCGTCCACTCATTGGCGCGTTTCGCATTGGGCGACCCAGTCAAGCGCGGACCGATCCCATCCATCAGCCCGCTGGCGATCTCCATGACTTTCGAGTTGCGAAAGCCTTCATAGCGAATGCGGCTGACCATTTCCAGGTCGACTTTTTCCTGTGTCCAGCAGGGAAGGATCACAACTATGTTGAGAACGAACAACAGCGCGCACGACCAGGCTTTCTTCATTCGACGCTCCGCTTTCGGTGAAAAAACGAACGATCATACTACGCGAATATCCGGCAAGCTTCCAAGCGGAGGGAGAGGATTGGTGCGAGGTTATATCGTGTCCCGATCCAGTCTCAGCCTTCGGGGACCGGAGGACAGCCGGGGAACTCTCTAACAAACGTGTTTCCTATGTACTGTAGGTCGCTGATGCCGATCTCGCTGCTATAGAAGGCGTCGGTCGTGATCCGCCGCAGGAACGCGAAGAACTCGATTCCCTGGCTCAGGCTGGCGTCGGTCAAGGCGTTCTTGCGAAAGGCGATCAGGTCCAGGAATTCTTTCTGCTGTGGCGCGCTGCATGCCAGGTAGGGATGACCGTATCGATCCCCGCACTGTCCATCGAGCCACATCAATCCACCACCAAGTGCGAGTTGATACTCCTTGTTCTCGCTGGTCAACAGATCGATAAATTCGGGAGCACCGGCCTGCACGGCTCCTCCCGACTGTTCATCAGCGGGCAGAATCGCATCGCAGAGCGCGCTCAACGTTGCATACTGATGAGCGGGGAAAAACTTTGGCTTGTACTTGCCCGCGGCGGAATGAGCCTTCTCCTGTTTCACCATGTGGTGAACCTGCTCTGCAGCCTGCAGCGGGATCAGTTGCAGCACTGACCCTCCCACTGCTCCCATCGCCAAAGTGCGCAACACATCGCGGCGGCTCACTGAGTTCTTGGGCATGATCTTCCCCCCGGTACCAGGTCTAGGTGTCAGGTATCAGGTATCAGGTCTCAGGCAAACGAAACACACCGCGAAATTTGAGGATGGCATTCGAGACGCCCGTAACTCGAGACTCCATGCTGACACCTGACACCTGACCTACAAATTTCCCTTCTTCGCTTCGTCCAGTAAATATTCCGACGCGCGCCACGACAGCGCCATGATCGTTAGCGTCGGATTTTTGTCGGGATTGCTCACGAAACTCGCGCCATCGGTGACGAACAGATTCTTCACATCGTGCGCCTGGCAATATCCGTTCAGGACGGACGTGTTCAAATCCAGGCCCATGCGCGCCGTTCCGAGTTCGTGAATGATCACGCCTCCGTCGGCAATCCCGTAGGGGTTCGGTCCATCCGGGAGAGTCTTCGTCGTGTATCGGCCCCCGGCGGCTTCCACGATCGCGCGAAAAGTATCCTGCATATCCTTCGCCATCTTGATTTCGTGGTCACTCCACTTGAAGTGAAAGCGCAGCACCGGAATGCCCCACTGGTCCACGGTGCTCGGATCAATCTCGCAATAGCTGTCGGGGTTGGGAATCATCTCACCCCGCCCCGAGAAGCCGAGGTATGTGCCGTATTCCTTCCGCAGGCGCTGTTTGAGCGCCAGGCCGTAGCCTTCGCCGTCATCGCAGGTTTCGTGAAACATGCGTACGCCCGGCATGTGCCGTCCGCCCCATAGCTCAATGTGGTAGCCGCGGGGGAAATCGTTCTGGCGATCGAATTTCCACCACGGAACGTACATGTGCATGCCTCCGACGCCATCGTGATTGTGTGGGGGAACCTTTTCCATCTGCGGGAAGTAGCCGCCGCCATCGCTGCCCACCGAGTCGGTGAGGTAGTGTCCGACCACGCCGGAGGAATTCGCCAGCCCATCCGGAAATTGCGTCGACTTCGAGTTCAAGAGCAGGCGCGCCGACTCGCACGCGCTCGCCGCCAGCATCACGGCCTTCGCCTGCACCCGCTTTTCCGTGCGAGTTTTCTTGTCAATGTAGGAGACGCCCGTTGCCTTACCGTCCTTTCCAACCAGAACCTCGCGCGCCATGGCATGCGTGATGAGCGTGAGTCGTGCGGTGTCTTGCGCGGGAGGAATCATGACCTGGCTGGAGCTGAAGTTCGACGCGGTCTTGCAGCCGCGGTCGCATTGTCCGCAGTAATGGCATGCGGGACGATTGTTCAAGGCCCGCGTGATGACGGCCATGCGCGCGGGAATGCAGGGGATGGCCAGCTTCTCGCAATACTTCTTTACCAGCAGTTCATTGCATCGGGGCTTGGGCGGCGGCTGAAAAATGCCGTCGGGCGCGCTGGCGATGTTCTCCCTGGTTCCGAACACGCCGATGTAGGATTCGACCTTGTCGTAGTACGGCGACAGATCGTCGTAGGTGATCGGCCAATCGTCGCCCAGGCCATCCCGCGAGCGCGAGCGGAAGTCAACGGGAGCGAACCGCAACGCGATGCGGCCCCAATGATTGGTTCGGCCGCCCACGATGCGCGAGCGATACCAGCGGAAGGTCGAGCCCGGCGCAGAGGTGTAGGGCTCGCCTTCAATCGTCCAGGCTCCAGTAGGAGCGATGAACTCGTTCTCCAGGCTGTTGCCCGCCTCTAAAGCATGTCCGCCAACCCCGGCCCCGCGGTGAGGCAGCTCGTAAGGCCACACATGCTCCTTGAAGTCTTCGCTCGGATCAAGCGCCGGGCCTGCCTCCAGCATCACCACGCTCAGGCCGCCTTCGGTGAGGACCTTCGCCGCTGTCCCGCCTGCGGCGCCTGATCCCACGATGCACACGTCGTAAACTATCGGCGAACGACTGATCTGCACACGATCTCCAGTCGATGAAGTGGCGGGAAGTCGCGATTATAGCGTATGAAAGCGGGCGCTTTCTGGAGCAGCGCCTTGCGCTTAGAATGGCCGCGTGACGAATCCACTCAATGCCGGTCTCATCGGCTTCGGACTCGCTGGCCGGGTGTTTCACGCGCCCCTGATCCACGCGAATCCGAACGTGCGTCTCACGCATATTGTGCAGCGCAGTGGCGATGAAGCGAGGAAGAAATATCCCCAGGCCAAGCTGCTGCGCAATGCAGACGAGCTATTTGCGGAGAAGTCCGTCGATCTGGTTGTCGTGGCCACTCCGAACAGCAGCCATCTCGAGCTTGCCGCCAAAGCCCTAAGCGCGGGCAAGCACGTGGTGGTGGATAAGCCGTTCACGATCACTGCCGCCGATGCCGACAAATTGATTGATCTCTCGCGCAAGATGGGACGCGTGCTCAGCGTGTTCCAGAATCGCCGCTGGGATGGTGACTTCCTCACGGTGCGGCAGATTCTTGGCGGGGGGCGCCTCGGGCGTCTTGCTGAATATGAGAGCCGCTTTGACCGCTTCCGTCCTGCGCTCAAGCCGGGAGCGTGGCGCGAGGAGGCCATCCCCGGCTCTGGCGTATTGTTCGATCTGGGCTCGCACCTCATCGACCAGGCGATCGTCCTCTTCGGACACCCGCAGGGAATTTGCGCGGACCTGCGCTCACAACGTGACCGGGCCGCCGCCGTTGACAGCTTCGAAGTGCGCCTTGCCTATCCAGCGCTCAAGGTGACGCTGAAGGCCGGGTCCCTGGTCTGCGAGCCCAGCCCGCGATTCACGCTGTATGGCACGGAAGGAAGCTATTTGAAGTTTGGCCTCGACCCACAGGAGGAAGAGTTGAAGCAGGGAGGCGCGCCGACTCAACCGCACTGGGGTACAGAACCGCAAGAGGCTTGGGGGACCCTCACCAACTGCAACGGCAATCTCGCGCGCGAAAAATATCCAACCTTGGCCGGCTGCTATCCCGAGTACTACAAGAACATCTACGAGGCCCTTACCGGGAAGACAGAACTAGCCGTAAAGCCGGAGCAGGCAAGGGAAGTGATCCGCCTGATCGAACTGGCGGAACAAAGTGCGAAAGAAGAGCGCATGCTAGCCGTGAACTGAGGACAACTAACCCCTTCTTGCCATGTGGAATCTCTTCCACCACGGGCCGCATGCTTTGTCGTGGACGTGTAACTACCAAGTGCAGCCAACCCCCGATGCTTGGCCATGATCGAGACGTGGTGTCGCCCTCTCGAGGCATTGTGTCGCAGATTCCTCCGCCGCGTTCGGCGTCGGAATGACAAGGCTAGAAGGGAGTACTAATTGCAATCGTCTGCATCGCGACCCTGTCTCTTATACACATCTCCGA
>OEKN01000485.1_pt3 | contig 19951 bp, 14 predicted proteins | sample 1503361 | NCBI WGS metagenome assembly OEKN01 (sample SAMEA104379592, study PRJEB20068) | metagenome | biome: 1000743; feature: 77; material: 1998 | place: USA | collected 2012 | depth 25 m
CGGCCTGCGCCACGGCCGCAACCTCATCCTCTACCCCGAAGGCGAGCGCAGCATCGACGGCACCCCGCGCACGTTCAAGAAAGGCGCGGCGATCCTCTCCATTCACCTGCAGGTACCGATTGTTCCGATCGCAATTGATGGCTTCCACGACGCCTGGCCGCGAGGCAAACGCTTCCAGAAGTTCGCGCCGTTAAAGATGAAGTTTGGGAACCCCATTTACCCGCCGCCCGAATCGGCTGCTTCCGAAAAAGCCTATGCCCAACTCATGGAGAAGCTGAAAGAAAGGGTGGTGGCGATGTGGAAGGAGTTGCGCGGAGAAGCCCCAGAAAGCGCAAGGGCGGCAAAGGCTGCGGGCTGATGTAGCGCCGGCATCTTGCCGGCCGACAGGGCGGGCGGGACGCCCGCCGGGACGGCGGCGCTACGGTCTACTTCGCTCGCGGATGCGTTTGGTCATACACCGCCAGCACATGTTTCATGGAAAGCTGCGTATAGCGCTGCGTCGTCGAGAGCCGCTCGTGGCCCAGCATTTCCTGGATCGCCCGCAAATCGGCGCCTTCTTCCAGCATGTGCGTGCCAAAAGCGTGGCGTAACGTGTGCGGATGCACATCTGGCGAAAGTCCCTTCGCCACCGCAATCTTCTTTACAATCCTTCCAACGCTGCGCACCGTCAGCCGCCCGCCTCGCTGGTTGATGAGCAGCGCGGATGTGGTCTTCTTTTTTTCTGCAAGCACCCTCTGCCGCTCGGGCAAAAAAGCCCGCAGCGCCGATGCCGCCGATCCCCCGAACGGCACAAAGCGCTCTTTCTTTCCCTTGCCGCGAATCAGGATGGCCTCGTTGCTCACGCGAATGTCATCGACATTGATACCGATCAACTCCGAATTCCGAATGCCGCATCCATAGAGCAATTCCAGCAACAGGCGGTCGCGCTCGGGAAAGGCCGCGGTTTCCGGCATTGCGCCATCAAGCACGCCGTTCATCTCCTCGATGGTGGGCACGCGCGGCAGTTTCTTCGGCAGCTTCGGCGTCGCCACCAGCTTCGCCGGATTCTGCTCCACCGCACCTTCCTGCGCCAGCCAGCGATACAGCGACCGTACCGCGGCCAGCGACCGCGCCACCGACGCTTTGCTCAGTCCGTGTTCGTACAGATGTGAAAGGAAACCGCGGATCGCCACGTGATCAATGCTCTTCCACTCGCGGGCGCCGATGTAATTGGAAAAATTCTCCAGATCGCCCGCGTAGGCCTTGATGGTATGGGCCGAAGCGTTCCGCTGCCGCAGCACACGCAGAAACTCGTCCGTGGCCTTCTCCACCGTGGTCCGCTTGTGATCGGGCCGCTCGTTCATCTCTCAAAAATCCTCTTCACCACAGAGGCACAGAGAAAAATCAATCTCTTTCATGTGGTGCTCAAATTTCATTTGCGCCTCGAAAATACGCCGTGTCCCCACGCGACCATCCGGGAAACCCTCGCCCTTGTTTTTCTGTGTGTCTCCGTGCCTCTGTGGTGAATCAACCTCGTGCCTTTGCCCGCGGATGATGCTTCTGATACACCGTCTTCAACCGATCCAGTGCCAGGTGCGTATACACCTGGGTGGTGGAAATGTCCGCGTGGCCGAGAATGGTCTGCACCGTTCGCAGGTCGGCTCCGTTTTCTACCATGTGACTGGCGCAGGAGTGCCGCAGCATGTGCGGCGACGCCTTCCGCCCAGCCATCTCTGAAGCGGCCTTCACCATCTGCCACACCCGCTGACGGGTCAGCTTGTGCGCCCCGCGCGCCAAAAAGAGGTACGGCGAGTTCTTCCCTCGTGCCAGCATTCCGCGCCCTTCCTTCAAGTAGTCAGTGAGCGCCGCCTGCGCCGATTTCCCCAGCGGGACAATCCGCTCCTTGTCTCCTTTACCTCGCACTAGCATGTACCCGGTTTCCAGTTTCAGATCTTCAAGTTTTGCTTGAACAATTTCCGAGACTCGCAACGCCCCTGCGTAGAAGACCTCTAGCATGGCGCGGTCTCTCGCGGCTACCGCAAGGCCCAATTTTGTGTTCGAAATTCGCGGCGGACCTGCCAGGGTCTTCTCCACCTCGTCCCGCGCCAGCGCCTTGGGCAGGACCTTCCATTGCTTCGGAGAATCGATGTTCAACGTGGGGTCGTGATCAATCTTCTTATCCACCAGCAGATGCCGGTACAAATGCCGCAACGCCGAAAGCTTGCGCCCTACGGAGCGCCCGTCGACCGCATTTGAAAACAACTGCTGCATGAAGTCCCGCACATCCCGCCGTTGCGCATTCGTCAGCATCCCCTTGCGCGCCTCAAGGAACTCGGCAAACTGGCAGATGTCGGTGGTGTAAGCCGAGACCGTCAGTAGCGCCAGCCCCTTCTCGACTTTCAAGTAATCGACGAATCCGGACAAAACGCGCGCATTGGTTTCAGAAGGCATGGAAGGCTGGAGACGGCTAGCCAAAAGTTCAGTCGCTCTTATTCAAGAATAGTTCCCCGCACACAGTACGGAAAAGTGCCGGGAGGTGTTCCGGGCAGCGGTTCGGACCTGGCTAGGAAGAGTCCGGCGCATCAGAACGGTTCCCCAAAGGACGGGCGAGGACGCCCGTCCCTCCATCGCGATCTCGTTGTCGGTGGAGCGGCGGGCGTCCCCGCCCGTCGACTGCATCATTTCTGAAAACTCCCCAGCAACTCGCGCGCATAGATCGCACCTTCGGGCGTTTCCTCGTGCTTGAAATACGCAAACACGTCGCGCCCTGCGCCCAGATGCTGCTCGATGCGCTCCACCATCGCCTTGCGCTCGTCTGGAGGGTAGTTCGGTTTGCGAAAGCGGTAGTAATTAAAGTCGGCCGTCGTGACTTCGGGCGTCGTCATCTCCTCGGTTTCAGCCACGCACAAAGCCGCATTGTGCTCACGCAGCGCGGCGTAGGTTTCCTCGCTGAACCACGACGCGTTGCGGAATTCGAAGGCCGCCTGCAACCGTCTAGGCAGGAGCTTCAGGAATTCGCGCAGCACTTCAAGATCTACTTTAAAGTTCGGCGGCAACTGAAAAAGCACCGGGCCCAGTTTCCCGGCGGCTGCCAGCGGCTCAATGGTCGCCAGAAAACGTGGAACGAAATCTGCCGTGCCCTTCAGCCGCTTGATGTGCGTGATGACCTGGTGCGCCTTGATCGTGAAGCGAAACTCCGGCGGAGTCTGCTCCAGCCATTTCGCAAGTGTCGTCTCCTTCACCAGCTGGCGGAAGGTGAAATTCACTTCCACCGCGTTGAGCTGGGTTGCGTAGTGACTGAGAAATTTTGTCTGCGCCAGCTTCTGCGGATAGAAGTCCGGCTTCCAACTGGGATAGGCCCACCCCGAAGTCCCTGCGAACAATTTCGCCATCGTGCGCGGATTATACCGCCCGGCGTTTCTTGCCTCCCGTCTTGGCGGCCTTTTTCGGAGATGGCTTGCGCGTGGAACTGGAAGATTTCCGTGAATGTCCCCGCTCGACCTTCGAGCCGCCGTCCGCAGCAGTCGGCTTGTCCTCTGCCTGGGCGGCGAGTTCAACTGTGGCGGGCTCGGGAGCGGCTGCCTTTCCCCGCAGATCGGGCAGCTTCTGTTTCAGCTTGAGCACCGGCGCGTGCAGGTCTCCCAGTTTCTCGAAGCGTTCAATGACATCTGGCGCCTCAAATACCAGCAGCTTTGCGTCTTTTTTCTTCAGGGCTCGTTCCACTTCATCCCACGTAACGGGAGTCGAAACCGTCGGGTGCTCGCGCGCGCGCAGCGAATATACCGACACCGTCGTCTTGTGCTCGTCGTTCTGACTCCAGTCAACGAAAACCTTTCCGCTGCGGATCGCCTTCTTCATCTCGGAAACGATCAGCTCCGGGTGTTCGTGTTCCAAAAGATGTGCCAACGCCTGCGCAAATGTCTTGGTTACGTCGTAGGAGGTGGGCGTATTCAGCGGAACGTACACCTGCAATCCCTTCGACCCCGAGGTCTTCGGGAAGGACTGCAAACCCCAATGCTCGAAGATGTCTCGCAGCCAGAGCCCCACTTGCGCGCACTGCACGATATTCGCGGGCGGCCCCGGATCGAGATCAAACACGATCATGGTCGGGCAATCGTAATCCTCCGCAAGCGCGAGGGAAGGATGGATCTCAAGCGAAGCCAGATTCGCCAGCCAGGTGAGCGTCGGCAGGTCCTCGACGAGCAGGTAGTTGATGTGGCGGCGATTGTGCCGGCTCCAGATCGGCGCGGTCTTCACCCACTCTGGCCGATGCTTCGGCGCATTCTTCTCGTAGAAAAATTCCGAGTCCACCCCGTTGGGATAGCGCTTCATGGTCACCGGACGGCCCTTCAGATGAGGCAAGAGCGCCGGCGCGATCCGCGCGTAGTAGTCGATCACCTGCCCCTTGGTGAACCCGGTCGAGGGATACAGCACTTTATCCAGATTCGACAAGCTTAAGTGCTTGCCTTCGACGTCCACGACCGGCGAAATCGCCAAGCTGCCTCCCTTGGGCACGCGTCACTCCTATGCCGCCGCTAAGTATAGCGATGACCACAATACGATGCCCCGCTCTGCAACTGCGGAGACAAATGTTTTCCCAACGATCAACGACCAACCGCGAACAACTGAGTTTGGCTGACGAGTGGCGACCGGCGACTGTTTGACATCCCCCTTTGCACCCACGTACTGTGGATTTTCTTCCCGATTTTAGTCCGCCCAATCGCGGGAACAGTCCGTCAACCCATGCCCATTCGCAGTGGAGGTCCGATGAAACACCCGGCAGTTCGCACGCTCGTATTGCTCCTTCTTCTTACCGTCGTCGCCTCCGCACAGGACGTCGCGTCGTTCGAGAAACGCACCACCGTCAAGACCCTGTCGAACGGCCTGACGGTCGTGATCCTCGAGCGCCCCGAAGCACCAGTGTTCTCCTTCTTCACCCACGTGGACGCGGGGTCAGTGCAAGATCCCCTGGGCAAGACCGGCCTCGCGCACATGTTCGAACACATGGCTTTCAAGGGCACCGACAAGATCGGCACCACGGACTATCCCGCTGAAAAAGCGGCCCTCGCCAAGGTGGAAGTGGCCTACGCCGCCTACATTGCCGAGCGCGACAAGCGCGTCGAGCGCGATGAGAACAAGGTCAAGCAACTGGAGAAGGCTTGGAAAGATGCCATCGACGAAGCACAGAAGTACGTCAAGCCCAATGAATTTGGGGAAATTGTCGAGCGCCAGGGCGGCGAGGGCATGAACGCGAATACCAGCGACGACGAAACCAACTACTTCTACTCCTTCCCCTCCAACCGTCTCGAACTCTGGGCCTACCTTGAATCTGAGCGATTCCTGCATCCGGTGATGCGCGAGTTCTACAAGGAGCGCGACGTCGTCATCGAAGAGCGCCGCATGCGCACGGACAGCAGCCCCGTTGGCCGTCTGATCGAGCAGTTCATCAATGCCTCCTTCCAGGCCCACCCGTATCAACGGCCCACAGTCGGCTGGATGTCGGACCTCAACTCTTTCTCGGCCACCGACGCGCAGAAGTTTTTCGATCAGTACTACATCCCCTCGAACATGGTGGTCGCGGTGGTGGGCGATGTGAAGGTGTCGGAGACCGTTCCCATCATCGAAAAATACTTCGGACGCCTGCCCACCAGGCCCACGCCCGACGAGCGCACCACCACGGAGCCACCGCAGAACGCCGAGCGGCGCGTAATTCTGCGCCAGACGGCGCAGCCGTTTTACATCGAGGGCTACCACCGTCCCGACTACCGCAGCCCCGAAGATGCAGTCTACGACGCTATCTCCGACCTCATGTCGAACGGCCGCACGTCGCGGCTCTATCGCGCGCTGGTGCGCGACAAGAAAATCGCGGCCTTTGCCGCAGGATTCTCCGGCCTGCCGGGCAACAAGTACCCGCACCTGTTCTCGTTCTACGCGGTGCCCGTGCCCGGCCACACACCGCAGGAACTGGGCGATGCCATCCACGCCGAAATCGACCGTATTAAGAAGGACGACATCTCCGACGAAGAACTCAAGATGATCAAGACCCGCGCCAAGGCTGACCTGATTCGCGGCCTCGCCGACAATGCGGGGCTCGCCCAGCAACTTGCCATCTACCAGTCGCGCTACGGCGACTGGCGCGAACTGTTTCGCTCGGTCGATCGCATCGACAAGGTGACCAAGGCCGACATCCGCCGTGTCGCCAATCAGACCTTCACCGACAACAACCGCACAATCGGCATCAGCGAGACGCTCAAAACCGCCCCGGCCTCGCAGGGAGGTGCGCAATGACAGCACTCATGACAAAAGCCGCTGCGCCGAGCACAAAGCTTTCTGCAATACTGGCTCTGCTCATCCTGCTTTTCGGCGCACTGCCCTTCGCTCATTCCCAGGCCACCGACTGGCAGCAGATTCCAATTCCCACTTTGCCGCCGTTTCATCCCGCCGAGCCCAAGCGCATCCAACTGCCCAACGGATTGGTGATTTTTCTGCAGGAAGATCACGAACTCCCCTTAATTGACGGCTCCATCCGCATTCGCGGCGGATCGCGCGACGAACCCGCGCAGAAGGTCGGCCTTGTCCAGCTTTACGGCGAGGTCTGGCGCACCGGCGGCACCAAATCGCAAAACGGCGATCAGATGGACGATTACCTCGAGAGCCGCGCCGCCAAGGTCGAAACCGGCGGAGGTGTTGACTCGACCTCCATTGGGTGGTCCTGCCTGAAAGGTGATTTCGACGACGTGTTCAAGATCGTCATCGATTTGCTGCGCGATCCTGAATTCCGCGCCGACAAGCTTGACCTCGCGCAGAAGCAGTACGCGGAGGCGATCGCCCGCCGCAATGACAATCCTGGCTCCATCGCTGCGCGCGAGTCCGCGAAACTCGCCTACGGTCCCGACAATCCTTACGTTCGCCAGATGGAGTACGCCACACTCGACGCCGTGAAGCGCGATGATCTGCTCGCCTGGCACAAGAAGTACGTCCACCCCAACAACATGATCCTCGGTGTCACGGGTGATTTTGACTCCGCCGCAATGGAAAAGAAGCTTAAGGATGCGTTCGCGGGTCTGCCCAAAGGACCTGCTGTTTCTGAGCAGAAGATTGAATTCCATCCCGCCAAGCCCGGCTACTATCTGGTCACCAAGGAAGACGTGAATCAATCAAACGTGCGTATGGTCGCGCCTGGCACCGACCGCCGGAATCCCGACTATTTCGCAATCGAGGTATTCAACGAAGTGATGGGTGGCGGCTTTTCTTCACGCCTGGTACAGGATATCCGCACCGCCAAAGGGCTTGCTTACTCCGTTGGCGGTGGCATCGGAACCTCCTTCGACCACCCCGGCATCACTCGCTTCGTACTCGGCACCAAGAGCGAGCGGACCATCGAATCGATCGAGGCGCTCTACAAAGATGTCGACGACCTCAAAAGCAAGCCCATCACCGAAGACGAAATTAAGCGCGCCAAGGATTCCATCCTCAACTCCTTCATCTTCAATTTCGACACGCCCGAGAAAGTCCTGCACGAGCGCATGGCCTACGAGTTCTATGGGTATCCACTGAACTTTCTCGAGCAGTACCGCGCCGGAATCGAGAAGACCACCGTCGCGGACGTAAACCGCGTCGCGGCCAAATATCTCCACAAGGACCAGCTTGCGGTGCTGGTCGTGGGCAACCCCAAGGACTTTGACAAACCACTCACCACGCTCGGCTCGGTCAGCAACGTGGATATCACCATCCCGCCGGCTCCGGGCGAAGAACAGGCTGCAGGAGAATCGGCCACCCCTGCTGCTTCCAATCCAGAAGGCAAGGCGCTCGCCGCGAAAGTTGTCGAATCCATGGGCGGAGCGGCCAAGTTGAAGACGGTGCGCGCCATGCAGGCCAAGCTCTCGCAAGAAGCGAAAGACCAGCCCGCCTCGCAACTCGACCTCACCATCGTCTACCCCGACCGCATGCACCTGGTCACGGATTCCCCCATGGGCCCGATGACGGTCGTCTTCACTCCTACCGGAGCCTTCATGTCGGCGCAAGGACAAGTCCGCCAAATCCCCGCTTCGGGCGCGAAGGAGAGTCTGGAGCAGATCAAGCGCGATCCGACTTTCATTGCCTCGCATGTTGACGATCCGAAGTTCACCTTCACCGCAAACGGCTCCGAGAAAATCGGCGATGTCGAGGCCAGGATCGTCGACGTCAACGCCGACGGCACAGCCCTCCGGTGGTACGTGGACCCGGCACGCGGTCTCTTGCTGCGCGAGTCGTACACTGCCACAGGGAACTCTGGCCCGTTCCATGGCGAGACCGATCTTTCGGAATGGAAAACCTTCGACGGCGTGAACTTCCCCACGAAGCATGTGACCAAGCAAGACGGCAAGGACTCGAGCGTGGTGACCTTCACCGAAATCCACATCAACCCACAGGTGGATCCCAAGCTGTTCGAGAAGCCCAGTGGAGGACTGCCGCCCGCGCAGTAACCACTTTCAGTCCGTCTGCCGGAAAGTCCCTCGGGTGCGAAACCGCCGTTTCAGCATCCAAAACAACTTTCCTCGCGCTCGACCGATAACTAGCTCACCGAGGGAGAGGAGTTCCGGGACACACCAATCAGCGGATCGCGTGTTTGCGCAGGGCAAAAGGTTGCGAATTTCTTTGGCCTGCCGGCGAAAAAATCCGCGCCGGTGGCTCAATCTCCTTGACAATCGCGGATTGCGCTGTATCGTATCTGCACTCGTATTACCCCTCTAGCAGCAGATTAGTCTCGCTCTCCTGAGCCCGCATTTCCACTGGATTGAGTTGTACGCCAGGTTTTCGCGTACCCGGGAGGTACGCGCTCGGCCCCTCGTTTGCCTTGCGCGCGCCCAACAACTCGCGCCGGAAAGGAACCTTGCCGTGCTGACTAAATTACAGACTGTGTTCGCCGGTTTTCGCCTCAATGCAACCGCTGTTCTCCGCAGATGCTGGTGTGCATGGGCGGCCTCTCGGTTGTCCAGCACCGCTGTCCTGGTGCTGCTGGCCCTTCTTCCGAAGCAAGCCTCGGCTGCGCCCATTACCTACACTGAGGTGTTCGGCAGCTTCGGCGTTTGCCTCGGATCAGGTGCGCTGATCTGTGCCGTGGGTCCGTCGGGAAGCTTGGGTGGCGTGGCGTTCTCCAATGCGATCGTGACCTTGACGTTTCAGGGAGACACGGCCAATGTCGTGCCCTTCTCCATCTTCGCTCCCAACGGAATCGGCGCCTCTGGATACGTCAACCTGCAAGGCACCGCTTCCGTCCAGGTCACGGACCCGACTACCGGCGCCGTCTTAGCCCAGGGAACATTCCTTCCTTCCGCCGGCATCTACGTCGGCGTGGACAATACCAACAACGGAGTATCGTTCGGCTCCGCGGCCGTGCCGGTCAGCAATCCCGCATTCCCCGGTCAGGCAGTCTACCCGGGCGGCATGTTCTCGGATAAGGATTCCAACGGCCAGTGTTATGGATATGGAACCGCCGGTACCGATCCCAGCATCGGCTCCGGCTTGGCCTATCTGCCGTGCCTGTTCACCTACGATCTCAAATCGAATTTCACTTCCGGCTTGATGTTTGAGGACTCCTGCTTCAACTTTCCGACGAGCTGCGATGCTCCGCCGCCACTGGCCACCACGGGAGGCGACCTTTTCATCACGCCTTTTGTGCCGACGGGGCTTGAACTGGGAATCGTCGGAACATTCACTGCCGTCACCCAGCCGCTGGCGGCATTCTCCAGCTTCCGGGTCCAGGCGGAATTCGAGCATTCGGGGCAGAGTCTCGAAATGCGAGGAGTCTTCGACCTCGGTTCCTCCAGCAACGGCATCAATCCCGCGGGCGAAGCGGTCACACTGCAGCTGGGAACTTTCTCCGCCAGCCTTCCCGCTGGATCGTTCAAGCAGATTTATCCGGGCCAATATGCGTTTCAGGGGATCAGCAATGGTGTGGCTATGCAGTTTCGGATCGCAGCCTTGAGCGCGACTCGTTATGCTTTCGGCGTGGATGCAAAGGGGTCGAACCTCGCCGGCCAATCCACTCCACTGTCGGTGACCCTGACCATCGGGGACGATAGCGGTACGACCACCGCGCACAGAGATTGAGCAAACACTATGTGATTTGCGGGTGCCCCACGTCTCGCGTCTTTCGAGACGTGGGGCTGTCTTCGACAAGGTGGAGGACCAAAAGATCTCAGGATCACCCTAAGAACTCAGGCGCGCCCCAGGAAACCGTCAACCGCTTCCCTATTCGTAGCTGCTTGTGCAAGGCAATGATGGTGTCGTCTGCCCGCCTTGCTCCTGATTAATGATCGATTCCTGCTGAAGCGTAAAAGAACCGTTCTTGTTCACGTAGTACTTCCAATCGAACAGGCCGATGCCCAGGCCGAGACTGTAAACCTCCATGTACTGGCAATTGGCGTAGTTCGAATCGCAACTGTATTTATAGGTGAAGCGCCGGGTCCTGGTCGGTCCGACATTGCCCACGTTCACCGTGGTCGGAACGGAAATCGAGTTCATCACATAGCCGAGCGGCTGCGTGAGGTATGGGAGGCATTGCGAATACGATTTGTACGACGTATTCGAAGCTGGAATTTTGAGCGTCGCACCCGCTGCACCGCTTCGCACGCAGCGTTGCGTCATCGGCAGGTCGGCAGTAAATCGCTTGAAGCTTGTCGGATCGTTCCAGCCCAACTCCGTCGATCGGTCGTAGATGTACTTACTGTCGTACGTCTTGATATCCCACGGATAGCCGCTCAGGCTTTTGGTCCAGATGAAATATCCGCTGGCGGAGTAGGTATTGTTGCCATAGTCGGGAACGATGGAGCTGTAAATCGGGTTCGCGTTGCCCGGGCCCATGCTTTGATCCACGCGCGCGGGATACGCCATCACGAAATAATTCAGCATGTCCTCCGTGTATTGCGGACACGAGAAAGTCTGTTCTTGGGAATGAGCAAACGCACAGGTGCAGAAAACGAACACAACAACGTACTTCAACGGAATCCTCCTCCAGGCGCAAAGGGGGAGGAACTTCTTGGCGCGTGGAATTGATCTGGGATGTTTGGGACGCGGAAATTCTACACTGGCGCTGCGCGCGCGAGTCGCTCTTTTCTAAGGCTCGGCGTTATTTTTTTCTTTCCCGCATCGCTCAGGCCACAGAAGCGTAATGCGCCCGACAGTCGCGGGGTTGCGCGGACGATCGTGCAGATACGACTCCGGTTCGGGCTCTCCGGAGCGAACGTCTAAGAAGCATGCGATCCTCACCGCCACAAACTAACCGTCCGCTTCCATCCCATTGATTTCACAAGCTCGCCCAGAGAGAAGCGGGACAGCTTCTGCCTTTCGTCGCACAACCGACGGCGCATCGCGAGTCATCCAACGCACGGAGCTATATCCATCGATGCTCTCAAAAAAGGAGATGAGTGATGAAGCCGAAAATAGTCTCAATGATGTTGGGTTTGATGCTCGTCGTGCTCGGGTCCGCCTGGTTGTTCGCGCAGGAAAAAAGTGACAGCAAGTCGAACACCCGCACCATCACAGGCTGCCTCTCGAAGGAGCACGATTCCGGCAGCTCGAAAGAGTACCTCTTGACCGCCAGTGACGGCAGCACCTGGGAAGTGCGCAGCGACGCCGTGTCGCTCGCTGATCACTTGGGACACACAGTGAGTGCAACCGGTGTGGTCCGCAATTCGACCGCGCACAATCTGAAGGAAGACGCCAAGGACGCCGCCGCCGACGCCCACATGAAGAAGGGCAACACCGAGCACGGACACATGACCATCACCGATGTCCAGATGGTCAGCAAAACGTGTGAGAAGTAGGTCTACAAACCGGCTGCCGTGATTGAGCACCGGCTCTTTCGCTGAAAGCTGCCCCACGTCTTGCCTGGTCCAGACGTGGGGCTTCGCTTGTGATCGGAACTCAGCTTCACCGCAGTACTTGCAGAAGATTGCTGTAATCGTCTGTCCACAGCAGCGGCGGTCCAGATAGATTCACGGGCCTGGCGTGCCGGAGAATGGCCGGTATCTCAAGCGCTGCCGGATCTGCAGCCATCAGCACCCAGTCTGATGGAATTTCCGCTTCCGACTGAGGAGCTAACGTGAGAATCCGAAGCAGCCGCAAGTGATACTGTTCGGAGAGGCCCGCCAGTACAGGGATGAGGTTCACCGCGCGGTTCGAAACGTGAAACGCCAGAATGGACTGGTTGCTACGCAGATGGCGAAGATAGATGCCCATCGCCTCGCGGGTAAGCAGGTGCAACGGTATGGAATCTCCGCTGAACGCGTCGATGGCCAACACATCGAATTGCTGAGAGCCATGAGAAGCAAGCTCCCTCTCCAGCGAGATGCGGCCGTCACCCAGCACCACGTCGGTTTGCGCGGCCGTGTCATGGAGAAAAGTGAAATGAGCCTCATTTCCCTTCGCCAGCCGTGCAACTTCGGGATTCATTTCGTAAAAGCGCATGTAGTCGCCGGGCTGCCCGTAGGCGGCGATAGTGCCCACACCGAGTCCGACCACGCCGATTCTCATTGAACCAGTACTCTGCCCACGGTTGAGCAGCAGCAACCCAACCCCACTGCTGGGCCCGTAGTAGAGCGTTGGAACGTTTCGCCGGTTGGCCGCTTGGAGTTGCGCTCCGTGCAATGTCAGTCCGTGCTTTTCGAGCAAGGCGTAATGATTGGCGATGGGCTCGTCGTAGGCGACACGAAGCACACCGTAAAAATTGCGCGATAGCAAGACCGAGTGACTTAGCTGCCGATGTGCCTGGGTCCAGAACAACAGTCCAAACAGACACCATCCGCAGAGCACCGCGCCCTGCAGCATCCTTCCTCCCTGCGCCTGCACTCGAGGTCCCATCACGATCAAGACCAGGCTTGCGATTGCCGAAACCCCGACCAGGATGTGAAGGTAAATCGGACTTGTGTGCAGTATGGTCGCGGACACGCCGATGTAATCGGCCGCTCCGAGGACTCCCGCCGCTACCACGCCCGCCAGCCAGCGCGGATGTCGATGGAGCCACGAGGTTGGGTCCAGCCATAAGACCACGGCGACTAACAAACCAGAGAGCCAAAGGCCAATCTGGAATTCCCAAATCGCCGGGAAAATACGTGGCGCCAGCAAGCCCACCAGCAGCGTTCCGAAAGCCCCTCCCGCGGCGACGTAGAAGTAGAAAGAGGTCAGGTAGCGAGCTCCCGGCTTCAGTTTTGCCAACTCGCCGTGATAGACCATGCAGGCTGCGAACAGCAGCACATCGAACCATCCGATTTGCGCCAGAACCTTCACTCCCTCGCCGCGCAAGAACTCAATGCCGCCCCATGCTGCGGCGAGTGCGAACGCTACGTGGAACAGACCGCGCCGGTAGATCGGCTTCTCCTGAAAACAAAGGATGAACGAGAGCAGATACAGGCTGAGCGGCAAAACCCAGAGAAATGGAACAACCGCAATTTCCTGGCAGATCAGGTTGGTGACGGAGAGCAGCAGAACACATCCACACGCGGCTAAGCCGAACCACTGAAACCGTTGCCCCAGCGATGGCGCCAGATCTGCGATGTCATCGTTCCGGCTCATGGAAGCGATGACTTCTTTTTCTTCCCGGGCAGCCGCAGCAGCACGGAGAGCGCAAACCACGCCTGCCAACACGTATAGGAGATAACCCGCTGTCCAGACGCGCCCTTGGTTGCGCAGGCTCAGCTTCGGCTCAAACAGCAAAGGATAGGTCAGCAGCCCGAGCAACGATCCGAGATTGGAGAGGGCGTACAACCTGTACGGCGACTCTCCGGGGTGCGCGTGGGTGAACCAGGCCTGCAACAATGGCCCGGTGGTCGACAAAAGGAAGAACGGCAGTCCGACGCTAAGCGATAACAAAACCAGAATATGCCACACCGGAGACGTCACGGCCTCCGGTCGAAGGATGTCACCGGGATAGATGGGCGAGCGCCATTTCAGCGCGCAAATCGCCAGCAACATCACGGAACCAACCAACAAGCCAATGTGAATGCGGGTCAACCGCCGCGAACTGAAGTTTGCCATCGCTGCATGCGCATACCCGTATCCAGCTAGCAGGAGCAACTGGAAAAATACGAGACACGTATTCCAAACGCCCGCGCTGCCGCCAAACCACGGCAAAAGTTGCTTGGCAACGATCAACTGCACTTGGAAAAGTAGAAACGCACTCACGAAGATCGTCAGCGCGAACACAGTTTGACTGCTTGAGGCGACTTTGCGCGCGACCGGTACGTCGAGTACGGCTTCCTGAGTGTTCATCTCGCCTGCCTAACCGCTTGGAATATCGAAGGAAATCAGTGGTAGCCTAAATTTGAAGATGCGCCTGCCAGGTCACTTCGGACAAGTTACCAATGTCACACTTTGGAGGGTCGCCCGCCAATGCGGGAGAGATTCGCGATGGGCGCAAGGTGCGGCCCCAACACTAAATCGCTGCTTGTAACGATTCACCCAATCGAGCCTCGCCCGCTGCAATGGATTTCGAAATTGGAATGGTCACGGAGATTCTGGTTCCTGAGCTATCGGATTTTACGATCATCTCGCCGGAAAGCTGGGCAACGCGTTCTCGCATTCCTCGAATTCCGACGCCGGAGCCTCCCGACTGTAAATCTGAAAGCTTTTCGGGTCGAATGCCTTTCCCTGCGTCTCGAACTTCCAGGACCACCGTGTTTCCCCCGCGACTGAGCCGTATGCTTGCAGTTTTGCTGCCGGAGTGACGATGAATATTGGTCAAGCATTCCTGTACCAAGCGGAAAATCACTAACTCAATGTCCCGCTGCAGTCGCCCGAAATCTTCTGGAATGTCCAACGAAATATTCAGACCGGTGCGTTCTGTCAGGCCAGTCGTGTACCATCCCAACGCCGAAGTTAAACCCCGTTCATCGAGCAGAGGCGGATGTAGCAGATACGATGCGGTGCGTATTTCTTGCTGCAACTGTTGCACGATTCTCTCAGAGGCTTCTGCTTGCTCAGCCACCTCGGGGGCCTTCGCCTTCACATCTTGAGTTAGCTGGACCAAGGTCATAGCCAGCACTGCCAGGCTCTGCCCGGCGCTATCATGCAATTCGCGCGCAATACGCCGGCGTTCTTCGTCCTGAATCTGAAGAAGTTGCGCTGACAGATTTCGTATGTCTTCCGATTGCTTGATTAATTCTGTCGTACGCTGCTCCAATTGCCCGGTGCGGGCCTGCACTTGCTTTTCCAGGGACTCAGCGAGCGTTCGATAGCGTTCCTCGCCTTCCCCCTGCAAACGGGCAATTTCCAGTCGGGAACCGATACGTGCGAGAAGTTCGCGCGCAGAAAACGGTTTTATCAAATAGTCGTCTGCCCCGGCTTGCATCCCTTCTACTCTCGCTTCTTCCCCGGCGCGGGCGGAAAGGAGCATAACCGGAATCCTTCGTGTACGCTCGTCTTGGCCTATTGCCTCCAATAACTCGAAGCCATCCAGCACAGGCATCATTACATCGCTCACAATCAGGCTCGGAGGACGCTCTCTCGCTGCGTCGAGTGCGGACTTCCCATCGGGCACCGTTTCAACTTCGTAGTGTTCTGCCAGTATGCGAGCCAGATATTTGCGCATGTCGGAGTTATCGTCGGCGACCAGTATTCGAGGACGCACACCCGGCTCCGCGGTGGGCGGGCACGGAACCGGGAGCAACTCATCGCTCGGAAGTTCGTCATCCTCATTCGCAGACTCGGGGAGCCACCGGAGCGCCTCCTCGACAAACGGCTTCGCCCCTACTGCCGTGGAACTTAAGCTGCGCACACCCCCGAGTTGACCTGACGCGAGATGGTCCTGCCCGAAGGGAATGTTGACGATGAATGTGCTGCCCTTCCCCAGTGTACTTTCCACTCGAATGAACCCACCGTGCAGCTTGACCAACTCCTGCACCAGGGCCAAGCCAATGCCCGTTCCCTCATGCGTGCGGCTGCGAGTGTTCGGCACCCGATGGAACCGCTCGAAAAGTCTCGAGATCGCCTCCGGAGGTATGCCTACTCCCGTATCTCTGACTCTCAGCTCTGCGAAGTTCCCAATCCGATCGATGCTGACTGCGATTTCGCCCTCGAAGGTGAATTTGAAAGCGTTCGAGATCAGATTCAGAACAATCTTCTCCCACATGTCGCGATCCACATACACGGGCTCACGCAAGTCCCGGCAGTCTACAAGCAGTCGCAGACCTGCCTTGTCGGTAGCGGATCGGAAGACGCTAGCCAGCTCGGAAGTGAAGCCTGCCAAGTCGGTTGCTTGATAAACGGCTTCCACTCGGCCGGCTTCGATGCGGGAGAAGTCCAGCAAAGTATTCACTAACCGCAGCAGCCTTGCACCATTGCGATTGGCCAACTCGATTTGCTCTTTTGCGGTTGGAGTAAGGTGAGTTTGACTTCGCGCCAGCAAATCCTGCAACGGCCCAAGCATTAAAGTGAGCGGGGTCCGAAATTCATGGCTCACATTGCTGAAGAAGGCAGTTTTAGCGCGGTCGATGGCAGCCAGCGCCTCGGCACGTTTTCTTTCCGCCTCATAGGCGCGTGCGTTTGCCATACTCGCCGCAATTTGGCCAGCGACGAGATTCACGAATCCAGCGTAACTGACATCGAGCGGACGGTAGGGGTTTAAAGCGGTAATGAGTACCCCTGTGGGAGCGCCTTGCCCTTGACTGGTAATCGGCAGCAAGAGGGCTCGCCATGGAGACTTGTCCCAAAATCCAGACGGGAGCGAATCGAAACGCGCCGGCAGGTCTTCGACAATGAGCGAATCTTTTCCGCCAAGCAGTTCAGCCAGCGGCCAGACCTGGTGTCCCTCAAATTCGATCGATTCAGGCGCAGCCGGATGACCGGCTGGAATGCCAGTTCGGCATGCAAGGCGAGCCTGGCTGCCATCTCCCGCGAACAAATACATTAGAGTAAATGGCAGGTCTTTTTGGTTCTCATCCAGGCAACGGCTGACAGAAGCAACGACATCCTCCTCCGAAATCGTGTTATTCAATTCGGCAGATAGAGAACGCAAGGTGTTGAGTCGGCGCTCGCCGATCACGCGGTCTGTTTCTTCCGTCACTACGCAAAGGTGGCCGGCGGTCTGGCCGTCATCGCCGAACAATGGGCTGTAGGAAAAAGTGTGATACGTTTCTTCGCGGTATCCGCTCCGCTCCAGGAACAACAGCAGCGCCTCGTCCCACGTTGCCTCTCCGCTTCGCAAGACTTTTTCAATTCGCGGCCCGATATCAACCCAGATTTCTTCCCATACTTCCTGGGACCGCCTTCCCAGAGCCCAGGGATGTTTCCTGCCGAGGGTCATTCGAGCGTAAGCATCGTTGTACAAAAAGGTAAGTTCCGGTCCCCAACTCATCCACATGGCAAAGCGGGAGGTCAGGAGCACGCGAACGACAGTCCTTAAGCTTTGCGGCCATTCTTTGATCGAACCGAGTGGAGTCTTCGTCCAATCGAACTCATTGACCAGACGTCCCAATACGCCACTGCCCCGGAGCCACTCCTCGTCTGTCGATTCCTCGCCGGCTACGGGCGGCGCGAGTTCCGCCTTTTTGTTGCCGAGAACACTCTTAATCATTAACGGTAAGTCTTTGGTTAAATCGGATTTCGTGACGTAAGCCTGCGCGTTGGCGGCAGTTGCCTGTTGGCGTGCGATGCTCGCGTGGTTCTGCGTTACCACGATCACTTTGCTCTCAGGTAGCTCACGCCGGATAATGCGGGTCGCCTCTACGCCGTCCATGCGAGGCATATTGATGTCCATGAGCACGAGGTGCGGGCGCAATCGTCTGGCTTTTTCGACCGCATCGATCCCGTCCCCCGCTTCGCCACACACATGCCAGTTGGGCTGCGACTCGATGAAATCCCGCACCGTTCGCCGAAACAACTCGTGGTCATCGGCAATGAGAATCTGGACCGCAGTCGTCATCTTTGACTCTTTCCCGGGAGCCGTGTTATGAGCAGACAATTTTGTGATTGGCGGAAGACCCCGAGCCTACGGTCCATTATCCACGAGGGCAGGGGCAAGTAGACCTACGGTGTTCACTGTAAGCGGGTTCAGGAGCTTCTGCGATGTCAACCTCAGAATTTAAACTCACCTTTGATGCTGTGTACTACCACGTCCGAGACATCGAAAAGTCCGTTGCCTTTTATCGCGATATTCTTGGATTTCATCTCACTTCTCGGGATTATGTCGCTCGTTTCGACCTGGGAGGCGTGCTTTTCGAACTTGTTCCCAATCCTCCAGACAACGTGCTGCCTGGCACTGGCAATGCACGTCTGAGCCTCGGGGTCACTGACATCCGTCAGGCGACGCGCGAGTTGAACGCTAGAGGTGTGGCGACAACTCCGGTAAAGGAAGAGCCCGGAGGGTTGCTCTCGTATTTCAAGGACCCCGACGGCAACGAACTTTGCCTTTGGCAGTATGTGTAACAGCGACGTTGCAGCCGGGTGCCCCATCCTAAACATCGCGCCCTTTGCGATGTGTCAGGTGGGCATTTTTCCCGGACAGCCGTGCCCCCAGAGTGGGCACCAGCCTTCGCGTCCGTTCTGTGGACACGAACCTGGGAACATTCCTACGAGGCACTCGCGGAACAAACCATGAAGAGTACCTGTCTCATTAGAGCGAACTCAAGCCCGCGCCCTTTCTTAGGCGGGCATCCAACTCCAGTTTGCCCTTGACTATCGCGCACGTCGAATTCATACTGCACCGCAATCGAGCGCCCTCCTCCCTAGGCAAATCGAGACCCATCGTTGGGCCCCAAGGGTTTCAGTTTCAAAGCCGAATCAAGAATTCAGATCGATGAGGATCCGATGTGAGGACACTTTCTCTCTGGCCCACTCTTGCGGAAAGAACGAGTACATGAGGGCGTACCGTGCATCCAGTGGTGGCCGTGGCACTGTTGTCGACATTGGCCGCAGCTGTGGGAGTCTTTTGGACTGAGCTTGGCCGTCGGGACGGCAACGATTAGAAGACCTGGTCAGAAACGTGGTCTCTGCTTTCAAGGAAATGAAGGTACTGAAATCTATCGAGGACGCCTAGCATGACGAATGAACAAGAACTAGACTCCGGCAATCAAGAGGAGGGTAAGGCTGAAGCCGGCTCAGAGCGGACAACCTCCGATGATTTGATCGGTTTCTGCGAGAAACACGTTGTGATGTTCTTGCCGGAGAGATGCTTCATTTGCGAAGCGCGCGCCCGCAGCCGTAGCACGGTTGAGCTAGAGCGGCAAATTGTGCAACTTACGAAATTCGTTGAGCTGGCCGCAAGTCTTGGTCAAAAGAATACTGAGATGAACGAACGGCTCACTGGCACGAAATTAACCGTCGATCTGCTCAGCGAATGGTTGCGGCAGACACGAGCGCAGTTAGCCGCCCGCGACCACCAAATTGCCCAACTGCAGCACGAGATTGCCGCGTCGAAAGCAGCCTAGCCCACATTGCATTGGTTGATACTAAGTCCTAAGCGCCAACTAACTCCCGCAATCCCAAAAGCCAAAGTGTTGAAAGCGCGTCTTGAATCTCTAAGAAGGTGCCATCTCATTAATTTGGGTGACGCTGCCCGGTTTAACGTAGGTTAAGAGGCGTCGCAAGCTGTGCCCCTGAAGCGTGCACGCGTCTCATTCATCCCTTGACAATCCTCGGTGCGGGTGTATCGTGTTGCCGCTCAGCCGAAGCGTTGCCACCTTGCCCAATGAATGAAGTCCGACTGAGTCGGCCCTCGTTCCTCCCCCAGCATAAACCGCATGTTTGACACGCGTGGAAAGAACGACGCGGCGTTACCGATGGATTGCGGCCTGCTCGTGCTCGACCACGCGGACGTGCCTTGCACAAGACAACTCCGTTCGGAGGACATTGAAAATGAAAAAAATACTTGATTTTGGCAGAATTTCGGAAATGAGCTTCTGGCGTGTCGTTCTATGTGCCGTAATCACGTCATTGCTAGCTTCTACCGTCAGCGCGCAGCCCATCAAGTACACGGGCTTCACCATCACCGACGGCC
>OEKN01000563.1_pt2 | contig 19938 bp, 15 predicted proteins | sample 1503361 | NCBI WGS metagenome assembly OEKN01 (sample SAMEA104379592, study PRJEB20068) | metagenome | biome: 1000743; feature: 77; material: 1998 | place: USA | collected 2012 | depth 25 m
GCGCGCCGCCGTGCGAGACACGTCGTATTCCTCCTGGCGCAGCACCGTTCTTGCGACGTCATAAGCCACATTGCCGCCCCCAATAACAATCACGCGCTGTCCCAACTCGACTTTCTTGCCCAGAGAAACATCGCGCAAAAAGTCCACGCCACCCATCACGCCAATGGCGTCCGCATTCGGGATCGGCAATGCACGTGACCGCTTGGCGCCACACGCGATAATGACCGCGGCATAGTCGCTACGCATTTGCGCAAAGCTGACATCTTTCCCGACCTGCGTATTGCAACGGATCTCGACTCCCAGCGATTGGATCACCGCCACCTCAGCCCGGATCAGCTCCCGCGGCAATCGATACCCGGGAACGCCCGTGTAGAGCATCCCGGCTGGGTGCGGTTCCGTTTCGAAAATCGTCGGTCTGAACCCCATCAGGGCCAGATCGTGCCCGGCAGCCAGTCCCGCGGGGCCCGATCCAATGATGGCGATTCGTTCTCGGGCAGGTTTGGGAAAGTCGGTGTTGGCGAGAAATTCGAGCAGATGGCTGAGTTCTTCTACGTCATCGCACTCACGCGTCTCAGTCTTGCTTTTCAGGTAAGGAAACAGTTCTCGGCCAGGATTGGGACAGGCATCGCTCCCGAATTTCTCGCAGGCAGACCGTTTCAGGGCACGAATGGAAATCGGTTGGTCGATCGTTGCGCGCCGGCAGGCTGTCTCGCAAGGCGCCCCGCAAATACGGCCGCAAAGCGATGCCAGCGGGTTCGGGCCGCGAGCAATCAGATAAGCCTGTTCAAAGTCTCCCGAGGCGATCGCTCGCACGTAGCCGCGCGCATCAGTGTGAACCGGGCACGCATATTGACACTTAATCTGTTCTCGCCAATAGGCGGAGTCGGTCAGACGAACACGGTACCGCGTCTCGGTCAATGCGGAACTTTCCTACCGCGCCAACAGTATGCAAGGGATGGACATCGTGCTATGACAGAAGTCACGCATTCGGGTGACACGTGGGCCGTTGTGATGCCGGCTCTGACTTCAAGATGAGCCGTTGCACGCCAGCACGATCTTGCCAATCACGCCGCCCTTTCCGAGCGCCTCCTGTGCCTGTCTTGCCTCGACAAGAGGAAATCGCTGCGCGATAAGCGGCTTGATCTTCTGTTGTTGAAGGAGGGCAAATAGGGTGATCAAATCCTGTCGAAACATTGCCGGTTTCAGCCGTTTGAGCGTCTGAATGCTGTAGGGGACAATCCGTTTCCGGCCCGGGAGAAGCCAGCCGCCGGCAATGTACAACGCGAAGATGGCGGTTCCACGAAAGCGTTGACGACGACCGGGACGACCTGAAGTCAATCCCTCTCCACGTATCGAGGTGATGAGGCCATAGCCCACCACCTTTCCGCCAGGACGGAGAGCTTTGCGGGAATGCCAAAGATGAGAACCACCGATGGGGTCAAAGACCGCGTCCACACCATTGCTCGTGAGGCGGTGAATTTCGTTCACAAAGTCTTGTTGCCGGTAGTCAATCGGGATGGCGCCCAGGTCGGTAACGGCTTGCGCGCCTCGCGACGAACAGGTTCCGTACATCTCAAGCCCCGCAAGGCGGCCAAGCTGCAAGAGTGCGGTGCCTACGCCCCCTGCCGCACCGTGAATTAACGCACGCTGGCCCGGTTTAACCTTGGCGCAACGATGCAACATCTGGTATGCCGTAATGTAGTTCAGCACGAGACTCGCAGCCTCGGCTGCGTCCAACCCGAGCGGCACGGGAATCAGCTCACGCTTCGGCAGGCAAACGAACTCCGCGTATGCTCCGTGAATTGGCATCGCGGCAACTCTCTCCCCTGGTTCGATTCCAGAAACACCATTGCCGAGTCGATCCACCACGCCCACCAGATCCCACCCGGGCGTGAAAGGTACTGCAGGCGTCTCAGGGTGAACGCCCTCCCGCGCCATGACGTCGGGCAAGGAGACGCCTGCGGCCAGCACTCTCACCCGGACTTCACCGTGCTTCGGCTCCGGGCACTCTTCCTCAACAACTTGCAGTGCATCCGGTCCGCCGTAGTGGGTGACGATGATTCGCGTGTGTCTCACGAATCTCTTTTTTCGCCTTGTCAGCATACGTCGTGAGTGCAACGACGTATTGCGCCTTCTTATTTCGGGTGTGGCTTCCCAGCCTGCGCAAAGCGTAAAAGGAGCCATCCGACGACTGAGGCAAACCCCGCCACCCATAGTGCGAAGCCCCCCAGCATGGACTGCCAGTTCATGCGCTCTACTGAACTAGGAAATAGGAACAAGGTGCCAAGTACAACCAGAGCAAAGCCTGCGAACCCGATAAGGTCTGTCCATCGGAGCATGGCGACCTCCTCGAGACGTCCGCCCCAGCGATCGAGGCGGGGTCCACAATATGATTGCGTCACTTGACACCAGGAAACGGCTCTTGTCAGTGATTCAGATCACAAATATTGCAGCAGTGATGGGGTGACCAACCACCTTGGATATCGCTACAGTGGGACGCAATTGCTGGTTCACTGGCGGGATCGACGCAGCCACTACCCCGAATCCGAACGCTTCGATCGTCAGGCGCTCGACATCACGCAGTCCTTTTATGGCCAGCATCATCCAGCAATCGCTTCAGCGCGAACCCTTCTGGGACGGATCCTGGCTCAGAAGCAGCCTGCTCGCGATTTCCGTTGGCGGCACTTCAGGAAGTTCCGACCGACGCAATTGAATTTGTGGAGCAGAACGAAAAGACAAGAAACTTCTGGGAATTGCATTCCCGTCAAATGGTAGATAAGGTTCTGCTGCTGTGCTGCGCACGTGCGGTGTCTTCCCGGCGAAACGCTGGGCAATCGCACTTCCGATACCGAGCCCTGAGCCTGTGACCAGGACGCGTTAATTCTCAAACCACCGCAGCTACAGCCTGCGTGATCACTGAACGACTTCTAATGGCGCAGATGCCAACGGCGTCTGGTCCACCGGAATGGGCTATTCGGGACTTAATTGCAATCCCCTATCCCGGAGGAAGTTCATTGCCTGCGCCCTTGCGGGTGAAAGCTGTTCGTCGTTCTCTTCGAGACCGGCCAGTTCGGCGCCTTGCTTCCACACTGCCTTGGCCTTCGCTTCATCTCGCGACTCGATGGACGACGGAATTTCTCTTAATCCGTCGAAATACCTGCCGCTTATGGCGGAATACTTCGCATCTGTGACTAAGCTTTCGAGTGCTTGTGCGGCCTCCTCTTCTGTTGCAAGATGCGAGCCCATGAAGTTCACGAACCAACGACTCGTCATAATCTTCTTCATGATCGGATTCATGTCTCTGCCAGCTTGGGTAGTCGGAACAACTCCAGGCGACCAGGAATTCACGGTGACGCCTTTGCCCATCTTCCGTACTCGCCGATCCAGTTCGTAGGCCGCCATCATCGCGTACATTTTTGCTGTTGCATAGCGGGCCATGGGCTGCAACTTGGCAGCGGTGCCAGTGCCCCGCGCCAGGTCGCTTACGGATCCATAACTTGGAGGCATGAACTTGCCCATCTTCGTAGCGGCTGGGTCGTGAAGGTCGCTGGACACGAAAACAATTCGTCCTGTTGGGGTTATCTTGTCAATCAGGAGATTGGCCAACAGGAAATGTCCCAGAAAGTTCAGTTGGAATGTGTGCTCAAAACCATCTTCACTAAACTCGAGTGCCTTTGCCTTCATGTTGATGCCGCCCGCATTAAGCACGAGAGCGTCGACGGATGGAATCTGCAAGGAAACCAATCCTGCGGGAAAGCGACGAACGCTCGCCAACGAAAGAAGATCGAGCGGAGCAAAACTGATGTGCGCATCGGGATAGTTGTGGTGAATGTCGCGAATCGCCGCTTTGGCTTTCAAGTCATTCCGGCATGCCAGCACGACGTGCCAGTCGGGAATCGCTGCGAGAAGCTTGGCCGTGGCAAATCCGATTCCTACGTTCGCTCCTGTAATGATGACTGTTTTCATATCCTCACCTCGGGCCTCTTCCTCTGGCCCACACCCGTACGATTTAACGGAAAGACTGGAATCTCCCACCCCAAGGCGTTGAATTCCGGGCGCTACCAGTAAGACCGGTAAGACCGAACCTGTGTGACAGATATGGAAGGAGTCGATATATGAGGATTAGGAAGGGAATGAGCTATGCGCTTCGGAGCTTGCTGTCTGGAAGGGCGGTGTACTGTATTCCCTCAATTTCAAAGCCGGGGCGCTGCTCTTCGGCGTAATCTGGCTTGCATTTTTTGCCTAGGATTGCCCCGATTCGAGAAGAAGCTTCGCGTCAAGCTCGATTGCGACTCTGGATCTCCTGTTCACGAAAGACTTGGTTCAATTTCAGACGTTCCGCGCTCCGACCATACCCCCTCGGATGAGCCCGAAATGCCTGTGCGAACGTTTCCGGCGTTGGGTCACCGTGATCCGATGCCTATCGAATTGCCGCACCGTCACTCAGTGCGCCTTTTCCATGGCGCTGGCACGCGGGAACAGGATGTTGTTTTCGAGATGGATATGCTGGTGAAGATCGGCTTCAAAAGCCGCGAGAGCTTTGTAGAGCGTTTGATAACTCACGCACGCATCGGCGGGGACAGCAAAATCATTGCTGGCTGTGCGTATGGTGCGCAATGCGCGGCCAGCCGAGTCGTGCTCATGCTCCATCATGGCGATTGGGTTCTCGATTGTTCCGAAGGGAGCCGGAAGCACAGGCTCTTTCTGGATGACCGCCTCTTCCATTCTGAGGATGTAGGGGAACAGCACCATTTCTTCCTTCATCATGTGCATGGTGAGTTCCTGGGCCAACCCGCCGAAAATTGACTGAATTTGAAACAACTCTGAATGATTCTTGCCGTGAACGGAGCATACTTTCTGCAAAAGCGTGGCAAGCCGTACGGTCTCTTCGCGCGTGTACTTATGGTGCGTGTTCTTGATGTGCGCGATAAGATCGCTGAGCGGTTCGCTCTGCCAGTCGTGGACCTGACGGGCGGAGCGGGCAGTCTCTTCTTCCATTTCGAGGGAATCCAGAACTGTGTCGAGTGGGATGCCGGCTTTTTGGCAAGCCTGTTCGAGAGGCAGGTTTCCGCCGCAGCAGTAGTCGATCCCAAGTTTTTCGAACACCCGCGTTGCGGCAGCGTTTTCGAGGGCCACCTCGCGTACTGTCTTTGCTGTCATAACCGTCATCGTCATCTCCTTATTGGCTATTGCCGCGTCACATTCTGAAAATAACGAAGGGCCGTGGCGGCGCCGATGACTTATGTCACGGCAGGATGGAAATAAGAAGTTGGCGCGAAATCACTCGGCCGATTGAAGTTCGGCTTCAAGGGCCTTGAGGTTGGTGATGATGATGTTGCGGCCTTCGATTTTGAGCATCCCTTCCGCCTGGAAGCGGGACAGGTTGCGCGAGATGAGCTCGCGAACCGTGCCGATCTGCGAAGCTAGCTCCTGATTGTTGGCAGGCAACGTGATTTCGATACCGGCCTCCGTACGTTTGCCGGTAGTGCTGGCCAGTCTGACGAGAAAGGCCGCCAGCCGGTGCCGGACCGTCGTAAAAGAAAGTTCCTCGATGATCCCGACCAGACGCCTCAGGCGCGCTCCGACCACGCGCAAAACCTTCAGCGAAACCTGCGGATGGGCGAGACATAACGCCTGGAAGTCCTGCTTGCTGACAAACAGAAGGATCGCATCGTCGACGGCGGAGACCGAAGCGGGATAATTTCCACCATCAAACACAGGTAGCTCTGCTACGGAACTGCCGGGACCTTCGATACTGAGAACGTGCTCGCGTCCATTGGCGGAGCTCTTGAAGATCCGGACGTGGCCTGATTCGACCACGTAAAGGCCAGTACACGGCTCTCCTTCAGCAAAGACGGTTTCGCCTGCGGAGAATCGGCGTGGGACGGTTCGTTGGGCAAGAAAAGCGAGCTCGGTTTCGCTCAGGCCGGAAAAGATAGGGACGCGGGTCAACATCTCACCGCGATTGAGTTTAGCTTCGGGCACGAGGGGTATTGTAGCGGACCGGGGCAGTGACGATCACCGAGTCAGATTATCCGCAGAGCAACGGTTGGGGAACTCACAGGTGGTTGCGGGTGGACATAGTTTGCTGGACGGTAAGCGCAGCACGGCTCTTCAGCCAGCGGATCCCCAGTAACAGCAAAAGCACGCGCACGTGACCCACCACATATGTAACGAAATTCGCAGACCCCACATTTCCCGCGGAGATTGTTCGGCTCTCGGAGCTGTTTGAACACTGGCGAATCGCGATAGATCTCGCTTAGCTTTTGTTGTCGCACGCTGCCTCCGGAGAGTGGTAGGAACCCGCTTGGATAGACCTCTCCAACGTGTGATATGAAAACGAACCCCTTGCCGTCATTCAAGCCACGCGGAGCCCTGCCGATTGTATCCGTAACTTTGGCAGAACGTTTCTCGTCCACAACCGGGTGCCCGTGTTTCTCCACAACCTGTTGTTGCAGAACGTAACGTCGGTAGTGCTGAGCTTCGGTCGTCTTTAGGTGGAAGCTGGCGCGTTTCGAGAGTTGATAGAGGTTTGCGAAGACCGCTTCGAACTCATCGTCTGTCAGCAGCTCAGCGAGCTTTCCTCTTCCCATCGGAACCAGAAAGAAAACGCTCCACAATGCAATCTTCTTTTTCTGGATCAACGCGGCAATCGCATCGAAGTCGGTGTAGTTGGTGCGACTGAAAGTCGTATTGATCTGAACCGGCAATCCGACTTCGTTGGCCCACTCGATCGCGTCCATGGTCCGAGTGAACGAGCCGGACATTCCCCGGAAGGAGTCGTGAACGTGCTCGTTGGAGCCGTCGAGGCTGAGGGCAAGTCTGGCGAGCCCGGACTGTTTGAGCCGGTGAACGGTGTCGCGGGTTAGGAGCGGTGTTGCGCTCGGAGTCAAGGAAACCCGCACTCCGACTCTGGTACCGTATTCGATCAACTCGAAGAGGTCTGGCCGCTTGATCGGATCTCCGCCGGTAAGTACGAAGACAGGGATATTCATCTCCGCAATCTGGTCGATCAGACGTTTGCCCTCCTGTGTGGACAACTCCAGAGGATGGCGCTTCGGCTGGGCGCAGGCGCGGCAGTGCAAGCAAGCCAAATCGCAGGCCTGCGTGACCTCCCAAATCGCTATATAGGGCCGCTCGTTAAAGTCGATTCCGGTCTCGCTGGCGTTCATACAGCCATTAGAAACAGCGAACACGGTTTACGCAGTGACTTAAGTCTCAGGGGAATTGATATTGTCTCTCCAGGCTGAAAGGAGATGAAGGGATTTCGCTGTTCGTGACAAAAGTCATCGCGGCCATCGGAGTGGCCTGTTAGCTTGTGACCATCGATAGCCAATCAGTCTGGGTTTGCTGAGCAGACATCGGTCAATTTCGCGATTACCCGTCCGCTGCCGCCGGTTCATTCATTTCCGGCCACCGCTCATGCACCAGGTAGAAGCGCAGCTTCTCCGAGTCCGGCGTTCATGCAGCACGCAAACCCGCATCAGTATTGCGCTTTACCACTGTTAATGGTATTTTCCCGATGCCCTTATGAATGGCGGGGAATGGATTCCCCCTCCCGGCACCAGCATTCAGCAGTGCTCTCAACAGATTCGTGCGGTAGCGCGGAGTCGCTTCACACCTCCAGCTTGGGAGGTGCAACCAACGAAACCCCTGTGCCTCGGACAACGACTTTTTGCATCCAATCTTTCAACGGAGGTCAGCGCTTTTCTGTTTGGGGCCTGATACCCTGGATTTCAAAAAGGACTCCCGGACGTACCTGAGCGCATCGACACGCCATGTCCTGAATTTCCCGGATCAGGCGTGGATGGCGGTCGAAAGGCAGACGCAATGGCAAAAGCGGACTCTCTCGGCAAGGACGTTCTCTCGTCCCCACGAATCGCCTGCGTTCATTCCGGTTCCGATCGTGCAAAAGCCAGCCATGACGAACTGGCCGCCCTCTACGAACTTGTGCCGCCGGAGCAAAGCGATGTGATCATCGCTTTGGGCGGTGACGGATTCGTGCTGCACGTAGTCCATCAATATCTGCACCTGCAACGCCCAATCTTTGGGATGAACCGAGGAACTGTCGGCTTTCTCTTGAATGTGTATCGTCCAGACATGGTCGTTGAGCGTATACGCGCAGCCCAGGAGGTAACCATCCACCCACTCTGGATGACGGCTAGAACCATTGATGGAAAGCTTGAGGAGTCTCTGGCCTTCAACGAAGTATCCATCCTCCGCCGCACGCGGCAGCAGGCGAACATTCGGATTTCCGTTGACGGGATCGTTCGCGTTCCCCTGCTTGCCGGCGACGGTATCATGGTCGCAACACCCACCGGCAGCACCGCTTACAACCTTTCGGCGCGCGGACCCGTCATTCCGCTCGAGAGCAACCTGCTCGCTCTTACTCCAGTCAGCCCGTTCCGGCCGCGACATTGGAGGGGAGCTTTGCTATCACACACATCGGTCATCAATTTTGAAAACCTCGACCCGCACAAACGGCCGCTAAGTGCATCAGCAGATTTCAAAGAGTTCTTCGACGTCGTTTCAGTGCAGGTGCGGGAGGATCGCTCAAAGTTGGTCAAATTGCTTTTTGACAGCGGCCACTCGCTTGAGGAACGCGTCAGGGCCGAACAGTTTGCTTGCTAAGAGAGAAATCACTTTTCGTCCAGCCTCCTCAGATGACACAGCGAAACATCCGCTTGTTCCGACCGCTGCAACCATCACCGCCCGCTTCAGAACGAGTCCGGTGCGCGCGCACCGGTAATTGCACGCCCTCGACACTGCTATTTTTGAGATCACTTGCCGCCTTCGCGGTGTTACCCTATCGCGTGGGGTGCGAGTGACGTGTCGGCATGGAAAGTCGTCAAATGGGTAGCGTATCGGCTCCCAATCCTGGCAACCGCGGTTTTCGCAATCATATTCATTGCTAGGGACGAGCTTTCGAACTCTGAGTCTCCAACCCTCCTGCTGATCGTTAACACTTTTAAGAGCCACCTCGGCCTTCTCCTGGTGGCCCTGTTGATTTTCCTCTTCCTGTGTGCGGCCTTGTGGGGTCTCGCTGATTACTTCGATAGACCTGAGGTTTGGCGGCATCACAAGTGACATTCCCGCCCCTTCCTCTCGGGAGGATTGCCTCTAGGTTCCGTAAATTGCTCATCACGCTGTGGCCGCCAGCTCGGCAACCGCCTTTTCATAAATTTGTGGTCTTGAGGACGCGCGGCTCTGGTCTATTAGCTTTACGACTAGACCGGTCCAACCCGTCTGATGATTGGCGCCCATTCCCGCTCCAGAATCGCCGTGGAAGTATTCGTGAAAAAGCAACAGGTCACGCCAGTGAGGGTCGGTCTGAAACTTGTCCACGCATCCGAAAAGTGGCCTGCGGCCTTCCTCGTCGCGAAGAAAAATGCTTCTTAAGCGGCGCGACAGCTCACCCACCACTTCTCCCAAGTGCTGCATGTTCCCTGACCCGGTCGGTAACTCGACCTTGAAATCGTCGCCAAGATAGTGATGGAACTTTTGCAGAGACTCGATCAGCAGATAGTTCAACGGGAACCAGATCGGTCCGCGCCAATTGGAATTTCCTCCAAACACTCCGTTGGAGGATTCTCCGGGTTCGTAGGAAATGCAATGCTGGCTGCCGTTTACCGCGAGGCAATAAGGCTGGTCGCCATGAAGCTTGGACAGCCCACGGATACCATATGGGGACAAGAATTCACGTTCGTCCAGCATGTACTTTAGAATCCGCCGGAGCTTGGTTTCATCGGCGATGGCCAATAATCTGCGCTCGCCAACACCTTCGGTGCGCGCAGAGGCCAGGTCCGACGCGAGATCAGGGCGGTTGTCGATGAACCATTCCAAGCGTCGCTTGAAGGACGGCAGTTGCTCGAGCAGTTCCGGCTCCAGGGTTTGCACCGCGAACAGCGGGATCAATCCCACCATGGAGCGGGTTTTCAATGGCTGTTGAGAGCCGTCGGGCAGCCTCAGTACGTCGTAGAAGAAGCCGTCTTCCTCGTCCCATAACCCCATGCTGTCGTGCCCGCGATGGCTGATCGCATGAGCGATGTGGATGAAGTGTTCCCAAAACTTGCTGGCGATGTCTTCATAACAAGGTTCTTCTTTTGCCAACTCCAACGCGATGGTCAGCAGGTTAAGGGTGTACATCGCCATCCAACTCGTCCCGTCAGACTGCTCGATGTGGCCACCGGTGGGAAGGGGTGCGCTGCGGTCGAACACACCGATGTTGTCCAAGCCTAGGAACCCGCCTTGGAAGATGTTTCTGCCTTCGGCGTCCTTGCGATTCACCCACCAGGTGAAATTCAGCATCAGCTTGTGAAACACCCGCTGCAGAAACGCACGATCCCCTTTACCATGACGCTTCTTGTCGATTTTGTACACGCGCCACGCAGCCCAGGCGTGCACCGGTGGATTGACGTCGCCAAACGCCCATTCATAGGCGGGAATCTGCCCATTGGGGTGCATGTACCACTCGCGCAGCATCAGGATCAGCTGCTCCTTCGCGAAGTCTGAATCGATGAGCGCGAGTGGAATGCAGTGAAACGCCAGATCCCAGGCGGCATACCACGGGTATTCCCACTTGTCCGGCATGGAAATCACATCAGCGTTATGGAGATGAGACCAATTATGATTGCGTCCCTTCCTCCGCTGTTCAGGCGGCGGAGGATTGTCCGGGTCACCCTGCAACCAGTCTTTGACAACGTAGTGATAGAACTGCTTCGACCAGAGCATTCCGGCATAGCCCTGGCGCATCACATTTTGCTCATCGGGCGACAGGTCTTGGGGAGTCACGGTCGCATAAAACTCATCGGCTTCATGCTGGCGGAGGGCGAAGATCCAGTCGAAATCATCGAAGGCACTGTTTGTATTGAAATCGGATTCGGCAAGACGCATTCGGACTACGGCCGTTTCTCCCGCGCCAAGAGTGAGTTTGTAATGAGCTGCCGCCTTGGTGCCCGTATGTTCGGGATTGACGGCATCTTTGCAACCATGCACGACGTAGTCGTTGATGCTGTCCTTTACATATGGGGCGCGGTTCGCGAACCCACAGAGACGCTGATAATTGGTCTCGTTCTCCGTAAACAGCAGTTCCGGACTGCCTTCGCAATAAAGCCAGCGACTGACAAGTTGGGCCTGATTCAGTTCGATGACTGGGTCAGGACCCGAACGCGAACGACGCAACTCTGGGCGGAGTTCGCGCTGTCCCCATGACCAGGTATTGCGGAACCAGATGGTCGGCAGAACGCGGAGATTCGCGGTTTCCGGACCACGATTCGTGACTGTGATCCTGACGAGAATGTCCTCGGCATCGGCTTTTGCGTATTCTACGAATACATCGAAGTAGCGGTTCTCGTCGAACACGCCTGTATCGAGCAGTTCGTACTCTGATTGGAGCCTGTCTCGGCGCCGGTTTTCTTCTACCAACTTCGCATAGGGGAACTCTGCCTGCGGGTATTTGTAAAGGTACTTCATGTAAGAGTGTGTCGGAGTGCTGTCGAGGTAAAAGTAGTACTCCTTCACATCCTCGCCGTGATTGCCCTCGTTTCCCGTCAGGCCAAAAATTCTTTCCTTCAGGATGGGGTCTCGCTCGTTCCATAGCGCCAGGGCGAAGCAGATCGTCTGGCGACGGTCGCTGATTCCTGCCAAGCCATCTTCGTTCCATCGGTAAGCACGCGACCGGGCATGATCATGAGACAAGTATTCCCACGCGCACCCGTAAGCGCTGTAGTCTTCACGCACCGTGCCCCATGCTCGGTCGCTGAGATATGGCCCCCACCGCTTCCAGTGCTTCTGGCGGGTGCGCGATTCTGATAGCCGGATTTCTTCTTGCGTCATCTCCGTTCTCCCCCTTCTGGTTCGTTAAATCACAAAAATCAACCACAACTCTCCGCGCCTTAGCCGACAGCCGCGGCAACCTCTGCCAGCTGTGGCTTCTCGGCACGGGCCTGTTTTTCCTCTTTACCTCCTTCCGCGGTCACGTCGAGCATGCCGAAATGGATACCGACCTTCTTGAGAAAATCATTGGGAGGAATGCCGCCTGCGAAAACCCAGACGTAGTCGTTGGCAATCTCCTGCGTCTCGCCTTTTACCTTAAGGACGACGCTTTCCGCCTTGATCTCCACTGGCGCAGACTCGAACAGCACCTGCAGCTTCCGTTTCCGAATGCACTCCTCGATTCGCTGGGCATTCCTCTCCTTGATGCGGTTGAAGGTTGTCTGCCGGTAAGAGAGAGTGACCTGGTTGCCCCTCTGCTGGGCCAGGCCCATGGCCACTTCCACGGCACTATCGCCGCCGCCCACCACCAGGATCTTTTTGTTTGTGTAGTGGTCGGCTTCGATCAGGCGGTACATGACTTTCGGCAGCTCCTCGCCTTTGACTCCGAGTTTGCGGGGTGTTCCGCCCCGCCCGAGCGCGAGCACGACTGCATGCGCGCGGTATTGATTCTTGGTTGTCGCCACCGCGAAGATCCCGTCCGCTTCTTTTCGGATGTCCGTTACTCTCTCGCCCGTGCGGGCTTTGAAGTCGGCCCGCTGCATCACTTTTTGCCAGAATGTCAGCAGATCTTCCTTAGAAAGTTCCGTCTTGTTGAACTTCCCATACAGAGGGAATTCGACCGGTCTGGTGAGAACCAGTTTTTGTCGCGGGTACTTTGTAACCGTTCCCCCGATCTCATCCTGCTCCAGGGTGACGTAGTTGAGCTGGCGCTCGATGGCGCGCAGAGAGGCGCTGATGCCGGCCGGACCGGCGCCCACGATCAAGACGTCGTAGACCTCCCCGACGGATTTGCCTGCTCCGGGTCCCTGGCGTCTCTGCCCGATGATGTCGACGCATTCCCGCCCCTGGTTGATCGCGTTTTTGATCAATGCCAGGCCGCCGAGTTCTCCGACGATAAACAGGTTGGGGACGCTCGTCTCGTATTCTGGCGTCAGATACGGGAGGTCGGCGCTTACGCTGGGACTCGCCATCACCATGGTGATGGCGCCGACCGGGCAAGCTTCGGCGCAGACACCATGTCCAATGCACTTGTGCGGATTGACGATCACCGCCTTGCCGCCGAAAACAGCCAGCACATCGCCCTCAGGGCAAACTTCCGTGCACGTGCCGCAGCCGATGCAGTTCCCAGTGTCGATGTGCGGGTGTTGTGCCTGTGGTCCCTTGGCATCTGCGTTCCTCTTCGCAGCCTCGCGTCCCCGTGCTTCCTTCCGCTTCAAACGCCGAACATAGAAGAACAGAGGGACGGCAATGATGAAGGTATAGACAAGTAAAGCGATCCTGGAGAAAGTCATGGTCAGGACTCCTTCGCAACTATCACCGAATAAAACCCATCATGGTGACTACGGCGATGTGGACCGCGGCCAGCGCAGCGAACGAATAACTAAATGGCTTGTGGATGACATGCCACAGGTGAAACACCATTTGGGCACGGGAGAGGAACAGGATGCGTTTGCTCAGCAAGGCCTGATCGCGGGCAGCGTCGATCGCCCGCTCCAGTGCCTGGCGCCGCGTCCGCAGCAGTCCGCCCAGAGTCGTGACCTTCTCACCCCAGCCCAGTGCATCGCGGCGCACGCGTGCGACCCGGAGCGGGCGCATCAAATCGAGCACGATCATGTAGACCAGCGCAACCATCAAAGGCAACCCACTGACCATGGCTGCGCTTGGCAGCCGCAGCAGCAAATTCAAGTCAGCTATCGGCAGGACTCCCCGTGCCGCCAACCTCTGCGCGAGCATCGTGTGCTGCTGCTCGAGCTCCGACATTGAAAGTTCCGCCGAACTTAAGTTGCGAGGTATCTGCGCATAAACGTATCGTCCAAGCACGCCACTTAGTGCTACCGCTGTCATGACCCAGAACGCCACGCCGGCAAATCCTTGGAACTTGAACGAAGAATGGAACGCCACAAGGAGTGGCGCCGCGATCCCCGCCAGCACATGGAAATCCAGCCAGTTCTTGGAGGTCCCTTGCCGGGACAGCCACCTCCAGTGCTTACGAAGGGGATACAGGAAGATGGTGCAGAAAAGCAGGAAAGCGAGTTCGCCCAGTTTGAGGCCGATGGTTCCGCTCGGTTTCAGGACAGCGTGTTTGGAAGAGAAAGGACGGTGAGCGGCGTCGAGGGTGTAGTAATCGAAGCCGTAGACCACAAGTACCAGGACCAGTGCGATCGCAATCATGTATCCGACCAGTAGGGGCCGGCGATGCGACCTCTCAGGTTCGACGACAGGCAGGACGGCAGTACTAATGGTCGCGTTCATTTGTTTTATCGACCTTTCTTGACGCTCTCTTGCGCACTGACGGGAAGCGCTAGTAATCGGGGAAAGAGTCCGTTTGTTGTGCCAGTGCGGGTGCGCCGTTTCTGCCGCAGACATAGCTCGCCAGGTACTCAAGGAGGTTTCGCCAAATAATCAGGGGACACTGGCGGGTACTCGACCTCTTTGCGTAACCAGTGCAAATAGAGAATTTCAATCACCGGAGAAGGACGAGCGAGTTGCCATGACAGGACCACAACAGAATCTCTTGAGTCGGCAATGCCCCACGTTCGACAAAACCGACGTCTGTCGGCTGGAACTAAATAAGCAACGCCGAGATTGTGCTGAACGCTTTGCAAACACAGCACCAATCAGCTCGGCCACAAAATCTATTTCTCTTCCGGTTATCTAAGGGGTTGTGAGTTGCCCGGTTCGGAGCCACTTGCGGATTTTTGAACGACCCACGCGGTGTTAGAACGAGCTGGCGCGTTTGCAAATTGTACTTATGCTTTTGTAATTGCTTCCGTCATGGATCGGCGCACCTTGTCTACTTGTCAACAAATTCACACAATTATGATAATCAGCCGTGGCAAGGATTCACCTGGTCAGGTTTGCCAATAAAATTGCACGATCCAAGATCAACAAGAGGTGAAGACGCCGGTGGTCATCGTGGTGATGGGAGTCGCGGGCTCAGGCAAAACGACTGTAGGCTCGCTTCTCGCGCGCGAACTGCATTGGGAATTCGCCGATGGTGATGATTTTCATTCCCCTGCGAATATTGCGAAGATGCGCGCGGGTATTCCGCTGACCGATGCCGATCGCGCGCCGTGGTTGGAGACGCTGCGTGGCCTCGCCGCTGGCTGGATTGCGAAGGCGGAAAATGCCGTGCTCGCATGCTCGGCCTTGAAGCAGTCCTATCGCGACATTCTGCAAATAGGCGAGCAAGTCCGCTTTGTATATCTCCAGGGAGACCGGAATGTTTTTTCTCAACGATTGCTCGAGCGGCACGACCACTATATGAAAGCGCAGATGCTCGACAGCCAGTTGCGGACGCTCGAACCGCCCCTCAATGCCATCGTCGTCGATGCGAATGCATCACCGGAGAACATTGTGCGCGAGATTCGGAGAAAATTGGATTTAACCTAGGCAGATAATTGGCCTTCGCGACTTCATGAACATCTGTGCGTTCTACATGTACTACCCGAACCTTGCTGCTGCATTTTTCCCCTACTATGGTGGCATTAGTTTGCATTGCACCTGGTAGGTGAGCCGGTTCGATCTGAGGCGCCGCATCAGTGGCTGCGGATTGCACTCCCCCGCAATCTGGTCTCAGCTCGCATCGTCTCGCTCAAGATCGCTTCATTCGTCCTCCCAACCTCCTAGTGATTGACCCTGCTTGCCGGAGTGTCGTCGCCTTCGCGCCATGGAGGAGTGCCATGTTGCATCGCAGCGCTATTGTTCGATATTTGTGTGCCATTTTGTTTGTGGTTGCGCCCAAAATTACGATCGCGCAGAGCGCTGCCGCCCCCAATCCAAACTGCACTTTGATTGTGCCGGCGAATCCCTTGTCCGCCGAGGGACTCGCGACGCCTTATCAGCTCTTGGCGACCGATCCCACTGCGGGGGACTGCCACGAGGTAAGTAAAGCCCAAGCAGCCTTCGTTCAGGCAGGAATCCTGGATCCTGCAACCGGGCAGATCTCGATTTATAACCCGCTCGTGGTCGACCAGGGCGCAACTCCTGCCATGCCGCCCGTCATCCCAGCACTTCCTGCGAACGCGATCGTCGCGCTCTGGTTCGGATACAACGGCGACACCCTGACCCTGCAGGGCGACAATGGAGTGCTGGCCGAAGCTCAATGTGTCAATGGAATCGACGGCGCCAATTTCGGACAGTTCGCCTACTGCAACGCGCCCGCTTTTTTCCACGCGGCGCACCGCGCCATCCGCCAGGGCAAGTTGACGGTGCCACCCTTAGGTCTAGCTGTCGATGGACGCCCTTGCCCGACGGTGCGCGATTTCTTCGTCGTCGACCAGGACCAGAGTGATAACTTGCCCACGAGTTACCTGGTGACCGGCTCCGGGCTCGCACAAAGAACGCAGGCCAACCTGGCGCTGTTCCCGACCGCGACCACGCTCGGCAACCCCAGCGACAATCGACTTGTGGACGTCGCGCTGGACGGAGCGCTCAACTGTACGCCCTGGAAAGCTCCCGACCTGGCCGACCCTGGACAGATAATCCCTGCTTTGCCGCTCAATGAACTTCTGGCGCGAGCTTGGCAGACGTCTCCGGTGGCGCTCGTGCCTGCCGGAGACCCCATGGCGCAGACCAACGGCAAATCCGATCTCGTGAAAGTCAGTGCCTACCGGCATGGTGTCGATCAGCCGCCTGCTCATTATCCGTTTCAGGCGGACACGGCGCGCTATTGCCGTCACATGCTGCGCATCGCGCCTGCGCGCATGTTGCAGGACCAATCTTTTCTGATGCCCGATGCTACCCATCCCACGCGTGGATTGTCGCCCGATCCTACGGTGGCGAATTCCCTGTTCACTTTTATGGCACAGCGATTCGTGGCAAGTTACGACATTCTCGGCTGCGCCAATCGGGTGCGCATTCCCGATCCGATCTCTCTCACCGTAGATGGGCAGGGCGTGACCACCGCGGCGACCATTGATCTGAGCCTGGTGCGCCGCTGGAGGCAGTCGAGCGCTGCTTCAGAACAAGAGGATAAGGATGCTGACGATGCGGCACGAGCGGCTGCCTCGACTGAATAATAGTGGGTAGTGCGAGCTAATCTCGCAACCGTGTCGCAGTATGAGAATCTCAACAGGGTAGCGTGAGACGGTCCCCGGGCACAGTTGTGCCGGAAGCCCAGTGCGTCGGACTGTCTCCAACCCGGAGGCAGTGAGCATAAGTAAGCTCCGAAAGGCGGCCTACCATCGGCCCTTCTGGATATAGAAACGCGATGATTCGTGTTATCTTAAATCTGCGACCATCCCCGCACAGTTACATCCTCCCCTGAACCTCCCGCCGCATTCGTCCGTAGCAGTGTCCACGGGTGCGCCTGCAAGGTGTCTGTGGGACAGGGGCAGTGGTACCTAAAGTGCAATGGTTGATTCGTTGACATCCCAAAATCCCAAGCTGATACTCCGCTTAAGGTGGTCCCGTTCAACTCGTGGTGAGTTCCGACACTTAAGCGGGGCGAAAAGCGCGTCTTACCCTGCACTCTCAATGTAGAAACCGATCTACCTATCGCTGGGGAAGACTGTAACCGGAGGAGAGAACATGTCGTGGAAGCAGGTTATCGATGGTTTCGGAAACAAGAGCCGCTGGATCGCGGGCCTTTCGGCTCTTTTAATCGTGGGCGCCGCCTGGATTAGTGCCCCGTTCGCGAAGTCGCATGGTGTGCCGCCTGTGCAAACGGCTGTCACGACCTCTGCCGCGGGGGCGCACGCCTTCGCGACTCTGCCGCTCTCCTTCGAGCCGAACCTCGGTCAGACTGACCCGCAAGTGAAATTCACCGCTCACGGAAACGGATACACGCTTTTCTTGACTCCGACGAACGCTCTGGTGTCGCTCGTTTCGCCCGACAAAACAAGTTTGCGCTCAGTAACGCAGCGCCCGAGTTCATCATCCGCGAGCACCGCGGACCTAGCGCCGCCGTCCCGGCGGCTGTCTTTGCGGACGTCCCGCCTACAACCGCAATGGCGAGACGCCCTCGGGACAGCCGGCACGATGCCCGCGCTACACCAATCAGTCCTGGGGATGGAATTTGTCGGCGCCCAGGACCAGGCACAAGTCGCAGGGAGCGATCTCTTGCCGGGTGTCAGTAATTACTACCTGGGAGATGATCCGCACCGATGGGCAACCGGCGTACCGCACTATGCGCGAGTTCAATATCGCAATGTTTATCCCGGCGTCAATCTTGAGTTCAATAGCGACGGCACGGATTTGGGCCTCGGTTTTGTGGTGAAGGCGGGCGCGGATCCGGAACTCATCCGTTTTCATTTCACTGGGGCGCGAAGCCTCAACACTGATGCCAACGGCAACCTGGCAGTCGCCGGAGAGATAGGCGGACTGCATTTCCCCGCGCTGCGCGCATACCAGGAATTTCACGACAAGCTGCAGGCTGTAGACGCGAGCTTCGCGGTTCGCGATAACGATCAGGTTGTCCTGGCTTTGGGAACATATGACCGCAGCCGCGATCTGGTCATCGAATCTACTTCGGCCAATAACGACGTCGCCCGGATTGCACAATCGAATCACTCCTCGCGCCTGTTGTTTCTCGCGTGGCTGCCTCTGGTCGGCATTGCGGTCGCCGGCGTGGGCACGTTCCAACGCAGAAAACTCCTGGCATTACTGCTCCTCTTCTTATCGCTTTCTGGCCTGGTCTTGCTGGTCGCCTGTGGCAACGGTCAAGGGGGAAGCGGAGGAGGTGGCGGCGGCGGTGGGGGTGGTGGAGGCGGCGGAGGCACACCAGCGACTCTGGCCTACGGCACTTATCTCGGCGGATCCGCCGACGATCAGGGCTTGGCCATCGCCGTAGACAGCAGCGGAAACGTCTTTATCGCGGGAGCTTCTGCTTCGAGCAACTTTCCGGGGTCGCCCACCTTCGCAGGAGGCACTCACGACGCTTTTGTAACCAAGCTCGACTCCACTGGTGCTTTGAAGTTCACCACGTTCATTGGCGGCACGCAGGAAGACGCAGCCACGGGGATCGCCTTGCAGGGCGGAAATATTTTTCTGGCTGGGAATACGCAGCACGGCTCCAGTTTTCCGGCAATTAACCCCACTATCGGAGCCCTTGGCGGCCAGGATGCATTTGTCGCGGAGTTTAATTCCAGCGGAGTCCTCACTGCCTCAACAGAGTTTGGGGGTGGCCCAGTCGGGACCGTCGGAGGAGAAGAGACTGCACAGGGCATCGCGGTGGACGGCAGTGGAAATATCTATGTTGCCGGCGAGACAACATCGTCCAATTTTCCTGTTTCCGCTTCTCCGTTCCAGAGTGCACTCAGCGGAGCGTCTGACGCTTTCATTACGAAGCTAACCTCCGGTATGGCGCTGAGCTTCTCCACCTACCTCGGTGGCAGCGGACAAGACTCTGCAACCGGCGTGGCGCTGGACAGTAGCAACAACGTGTATATCAGCGGTGTGACCACTTCCTCCGGGCTAGGCAATCCATCCAGCAGTACATTCGGAGGTGGTACCGAAGACGGCTTCGTTGCAGAGTTCAGCTCCGCGGGAAGCGAGGTCTATTTCGTTTATGTCGGCGGAACGGGCGACGATGTCGCGGATGCCATTGCCGTAGATGGCGCAAGCGGCACGGCTTACGTTACCGGGTCCACTACTTCCCCGAATCGGGCTACGGGTTCGGCAGTCCAGACATCCCTGAAAGGTTCACAAGATGCGTTCGTAGCCCAAGTCAATACCGGAGGAACCATTGCCCTTTTCACTTATCTTGGTGGTACTGGCACTGGTACTGGCCCTTCGGGTGATTCGGGTCTGAGCATCGCTCTCGATTCCAGCAAAAACATCTACGTGACCGGAGTTACCGATTCATCGGACTTTCCAAACGTGGCCGCTATTACCGGAGGCACTGCCAAGCAGGGAACCACCGACGCATTCGTCGCCAAGCTCAATACCGCTGGCTCGTCCGTGGTGTTTTCGAGCTTTTACGGCGGCAACAATACCGAGAAT
>OEKN01000345.1_pt2 | contig 19795 bp, 14 predicted proteins | sample 1503361 | NCBI WGS metagenome assembly OEKN01 (sample SAMEA104379592, study PRJEB20068) | metagenome | biome: 1000743; feature: 77; material: 1998 | place: USA | collected 2012 | depth 25 m
GACGTTGTCCTCGAACTGGAAGGCAAGCCTGTCGAGGATACGGGTGACATCCAGCAACTGCTGGGCTCCTCGAAAATTGGCCAGACTTTGCAGGCAACTGTTCTAAGAGGCGGAGCCCCGATGAAACTTTCCATTACCCTCGCGGACCGACCCACCAGGTAAGAACAAATGAGCAAGGAGCACCGAGGTGGCGTCATCCAGGTGATGGTGGCGGCCTCCTCTGCCGTGCGCCGCGGCGGCCTGGAAGCTATGGTTCGAGAGAATGACTCGTTTCATCTCGTCGCCTCGGCCCCCGGGCTGCTTGGGCTCGCGGAACGAGCGCAAGCCTTTCATCCCGACGTCGTGCTGGTTGATCTTGCGGAACCGGACCCGCAGTTTGCCTCAATGGCGGCTTCGCTGGAGCGAGCCGGCGCAGCCGTAGTCGTACTCGTCGACGAGCCTGACGCGAACTGGACGTCACGTGCCCTGCGTGCAGAGGTCCGAGCCATTCTGGCCCGAGAAGCTTCGCGCGAAGAGGTCCACTCGGCGATCCATGCGGCCCGCAATGGGATGGTGCTCTTAGATCCAGAAATTGCGAAAGATCTGCTCACCGGCAGCCGGCGAGTAGTGGAACCGATCCAGGAAACCGTAGAGGAACTCACTCCACGCGAAATCGAAGTCCTGCGCATGATGGCCGAAGGACTGGGAAACAAAGAAATCGCCGCACGTCTTGGGATTTCGGATCACACGGTGAAGTTCCACATCAGCTCGATCCTGGCGAAGATCGGGGCTTCCACTCGAACCGAGGCGGTGACGCTGGGTATACGAAGGGGATTGATTCTGCTTTAGGATCTGGGCGTGGGCTTACGCTCTGGGCTTCAGGCTGCAGACTCTGGGCTTCAGGCTGCAGGCTCTGCAGCATCGATGGCACGATGAAATACACTGGCAGCGAACTGTGGCTGCGTCGATCGAACGACATTCTCAGGATTTCGCAGCACCTTTTGCAACTGCAACTGTCGTCGGCATCTGGTTGATCAGGAGCCAATAGAAGCCGGTGCTCTTCACCGTCTCTCTGAACTGCTCGAAATCTACCGGCTTTTGGATGTAGCTGTTCGCCCCCAGTCCGTAGCTGTCGACCAGGTCCCGTTCCTCCCTCGACGAAGTCAGGATGACCACCGGGATGGCCCTCGTTCGCGGATCAGCTTTGAGCCGGCGTAGCACTTCCATGCCGTCTACCTTTGGCAGTTTCAGATCCAACAGAATCAGCCTGGGAGGAGCAATGAACGAGCGGTCCGAATGGGCTCCATTGCAAAAGATAAATTCCAGAGCTTCCTCACCATCGCGTGCCACATGGATGTTGTTGGCTAGATTCTCCTTACGTAAAGCGTGCAACGTGAGTTCCAAGTCACTTTCATTGTCCTCGACCAGCAGAATTTCAATTTGTCGTTGCGTCATGAGTCCACTCCTGCAGTTGCTGCTTTCGAACTGAGTTCGCTGTTCTTTGTTTCTCCAATCGTGAATTGGGTAGCCCCCTTATCCAGTTCTGCCTCTGCCCAGATGCGGCCGCCATACTTCCGAATAATGCGTTGCACCGTTTCCCGGTCTGCGGGCTTTATCCATGGCATGCTTTTTCGGCGGAAGATTCAGCAACCTCAGTATGAGTCGTATCCTCTCCGGACAGCTTGTGACGGGTGGACATGTAGCCAGTACAAAAGATCGATGCTTTCCCGGACCGGGAACGAAAAGTTCAGGTTCAGTTGAGCCGCACTCTGGCCGTGTGGCCGGGCGTAGTCTGAATCCGCTATGAGTTGAGTTCCAAAGCCTTGAAGTCCGAGCCTGCGCCCGTTTGGCGGCGCACGACTACCCAGTGGCAATCCGCGGGGCATGACGGGATTCGGCCACGCGACCTGAATAAACGCCAGCTGACCATTTGTCCTTCAGTACACCGTATAACCCGGAGCCGGGGTCCGAAAGTCAGGCTTGCTGGCCATTACTAGCAAGGCTCCGATTCGTTTGAACGCCTTTAAATCTTCCAGGCTGTTAAACGATTTGGTGACGTAGTCATCGGGTGTGGGCGTGTCATCGGGAATTTGAAGGTATTGCACGTTTTCGAATGAATGCCTCTTCAGCAGATCCATGTACTCGGCAGCGGAGCGAACGTGTACCGGCACCTTCAGCTTATCGACCCACTGCAGCGAGTAAGGGTTATCGCGATACAGATTAATCAGGATGAACATGCGGCCTTTCGGCGCCATCACGCGAAAGAGTTCGGCAAGCGCGCGATCCTGATCCGGATAGTAGTAGAAGGATTCGACTGAGAGCATCTTATCGAAAAAGTTTTCTTCCCACGGAATCTGCGTGGCCGAGCCCCACACATACATCACGTTCTCAAATTCCGTCGACGCGGCCCGGGCATGGCGAATCATTTCATCGGAGATGTCGACGCCCACAACCTGGCCGAAGCCTTCGGGCCCGTCCGCGACTAGTCTTGCGAGGAGCCGCGTCGCCCAGCCGGAGCCGCAGCCGAGATCGAGCACCCGTTCGCCAGGCCGAAGATCCATGTGGCGCAGGGTCTTCTCGGTGATGTTGAGATGATGGTTCTCCATCTTCTCGCCTTCGCCGGCTTCGGCCCAGCGGTTGAATTCTTGCTGTAACTGTTCGTCAGGCGTGCGTTGCTTTTCGGGCATGATGGACTCCTCTTAGCTTCGAGCCTCAAGCCATGAGCTTCATGCAAGAGATTACTGAACATGCTCCTGGATCGAACGGTTAACTCACGGCTCGCGGCTCGTAGCCTCGTCACTTCTGTGTGGCGCACTCCTATGCTACATTTGCGATCTTGATGGCACAAAGCGAACCGGCCCCGGAACCGAACTCCAGACTTTCGATTCTTTACTGTCCACAGTGTGCCCGCGAAGTGACCGACCCGCTGATCTGCGGCGACTGTGCCGCGGTCATTTGCCGGGTATGCGGCTCGCCGCTGGAGTCTCCCGACGAGCTCGGGATCGGATAATCCATGAATTCTCCCAGCGTCGCCCAGGAGAGCGATCGCGCTTCGGCTGAATCCAAGACCAGCCTGGTGCGCGGCCTGTCGCTCCTCGATTCGGTTTTGCTGCTAGCCGGCGGGATTATCGGATCTTCGATTTTCCTCACGGCAAAAGATATTGCGGCTCCGCTCCCGCACCCGGCGCTGTTCATGCTGGTATGGGTGATGGGCGCGCTGATCTCGATGTGCGCGGCTTTCGCCTTTGCCGAGCTGGGTTCGATGTTCCCCGACTCGGGTGGACAGTACGTTTATCTGCGGGAAGCATTCGGAGACCTGGTCGCGTTCCTGTATGGCTGGATGCTTTTTGCGGTGGCGAATGGCGGAACCATTGCCGCCCTGTCGGTCGCGTCCGCTGCGTACCTGAGCGCAATCTTCCCGGCGATCTCCGAGCAACATGTGGTCCTGACGGCAGCGGGTATCACGCTCACCAGGACCCATGTTGCCGGTCTGGTCTCTATCGTTTTCGTCACCTGGATGAATGTCATCGGCCTGCGCAAAGGGGCTGTCCTGCAAAACGTCGCGACGTGGGCAAAGTTCGTCGCGATGAGCGCGTTCGTGATTCTGGGATTGGCAATCGGCAAGGGCAGTTGGGGGCATTTCAAGTGGCAGGGAGGGCATGCAGGCCTCAGCATGGGCCTGAGCACGAGCCAGTTGATCTCGGCTCTCGGCGTCGGCTTGATTGCGGTTTTCTGGGCGTATGACGGGTGGGTGTATATCACCTGGGTGGCTGGAGAAGTCAAAGAGCCGCGGCGCAATGTGCCGCGCGCGATGGTTCTGGGCATCATCGTGGTGGCGGTGGTTTATCTCGCCATGAACATGACGTACATCTATGCCATGCCGCTGACGGAAGTGGCCAAGCATGAAACCATTGCCGCCGCTGCGGCCGAGGCAATGTTCTCGCCGCGAGCCGCCAATTGGCTTTCCGTAGTGATTGCTCTCGCATGTTTTGGCGCAATGGCCAGCTGCACTCTGTCGGGCGCGCGCGTGTATTACGCGATGGCCCGCGATGGGGTGTTCTTCCAGCGCATGGCGCAGGTTCACCCGAAATGGCGGACGCCGGCATTCAGCCTGATCGGACAAGCCATCTGGGCTTGCCTGCTGACGGTCAGCGGCCGTTATGACCAGCTCTACACTTACGTGATTTACGGAATGGTGCTCTCCTACACGCTCACGGTCATTGGAATGTTTGTGCTGCGCTGGAAGCGTCCGGAGATCCCACGTCCCTATCGTTGCACGGGCTATCCCTGGCTGCCGGCAATTTACGTTTTGCTGGGGACGTGGTGGACGATCAATACGATTGTCGAGCGTCCGAAGGAGGCCCTCGCCGGAACCATCATCGTGCTGATCGGAGTACCGGGCTACCTGTATTGGAAGCGGCAGAGCCGCAGAAGACCAGCCTGACTCCAAGACGGGCGAGGGCGCCCGTCCCTGCACGGCTAAATCGATTCGCGATTCGGAGCCTATTGCGGCAGGCCTCCGCCTACAAGCTTTACATTCAATTTCACGGTGCCGATCTCATGGCCCGCAGCTTCCGCACGGCAGCTCATTTCACTGATCTGATCGGTCTTCTTCGGTGGAGTCGTAATTTCGATTTCGACCGGGACGATGTCGCCAGGGGAGAGCCTGTAATGGGGGAGGGGATTCTTTAACGTCCATCCGTCGGGCAGCTTCGCGGTAAGCGTGACTTCCGCAGGTTCTTTGTCGTCATCGCGCATGATCACCGGCAATTGCAGGGTGGTTCCAGCAGCGACTGCGATCTGTGGGATCTCTGCCTTTGGCAAGTCGGTCAAATCGTGCGCTGCCCGGAAATCTTCATAGAAACTCCACGGACCGCCAATCTCGATCGAAATGCCTTTATGCTCCTTCGGGTTTGGGCTAGGCAGGCGGTCGAAAGGGGGCGACTGCGGTTGAATGCCTTCGAAGACGTCGCCGGTGGGCGTCGACTGAACCAGGGACTTCCCGAAAATTAACTCGACTGGAGTCGACCAGCCGTCCTGGTCAGCCCCGGCCAGCTTTTCCAGTTGCTCATCGTTCAACGATTGCAGCTTTTCGATGTAAGTGCGGTACTGTGTCAGGTGGAAACGGAAGATATCCATGGAGACGCGCCAGTACGGAATGTGGCGCGACGGTGAGATTGCAGTGGTCGGGTATTGCGGGCCTTTGCCCTTGATGAGCTTGTCATCGCTGGCGTCAGAGAAGAAATAGATCTTCTGAGCCTGCCAGGGTTGCAATCCTTCAAGCAGCGTTTCATTGACTTTCCGCGGCTGCGCGAGCTGCGAGGGAAAAACGGCTGGATCGCCGGCACTATCAAAGGCCTCGACAGCCAGGACTCCCGAGGCCTGATGATCGCCGTGATTTTCGCCAATGAAGATTCCGGGAAACCACGTCAGGATGACGTCGGGACGCGTGAGGCGGACAATCCGCACCACATCTTCGAGATTCGCGCCGTGCCCCCAGTTGCCGAGCGATTGCAGAACGTCCTGGCTGGGCGTGTCCTTGCCTTCGAGAAACCATACGTTCTGAATGCCAAGCTGGGTCATGGCGTGGCGCAACTCCATTTCGCGCACAGCCCCAAGCGAAATAGCTCGCTCCCTTCCCATGTTGTTGTGTCCGGCTTCCCCGTGCGTCAGGTAGACCGCAGCAACGCGCTTGCCTTGATCGAGTAACTGGGCGAGGTAGGCGGAAACTCCGGTTTCGTCATCCGGGTGCGCGACGATCAGGAGCACGTCGGCTTTCATCCGATCGTCGGCTTTGGTGGCGGTACGTGCGACCTCAGCTGCATGAGGCGCTTCAGTTTGGGCTGCTGCTCGTAAACAAAGTACAAGGAAGAGCGCTAGAACGCGCCGGATGATCATTCTTGCTCCACGAAGTTCAAATCAAATGGTATTGGACGGCAGGCAGCAGAAACGGTTTGCACGTCCTCGCTTCTTATTCGCGCACTAGTATAAGGGATGGCTGGGAGACAGATGAGAAAGAGCTTTTGGATGTTGGGACGCGAGAGGATAGGGGGGGCCTCGCACTCGGTCCGCTATGCTTTGTGCGCACCGGGACGAATTCAGGATGCGGGAGAAAACTGGCTGCCTAGTGGTGCCAATCCCAGACCGGCTTGCCCTTATCATCACGCAGCAAGAGTGTGTCTGGGCCTTTCACAACCTCACGCGCGAGGATCAGGTCTCCACCCTCCTGCTTGATCTTGGATCCGGTCACCGTGACTTCGTCACCCTTCGCGTAGGTGGCGCCCATGTCATCGAGAAAGGATTTGGGGCAGAGATAGATGTCGAGTGTCTCGCTGCCGCTCTTCACCATGAGGTGGGCGACTTCCTTCTCGTTGCCTTTGGCGGGCAGTTTCAGTTCTTCAACAATGACCTTCATCTTCGATTCGGTCGCCACATCGTACTTGGGGGCGCTCGCAGGGCCGGACATGGGCCAGGCTTGGACGACCACCATTGCGGCCGTCAAAGCAGTTGTCTGAAGGGAACGGCGCAACCAGAGCGACATGGCTCCTCCTTGAGACGAACCTTTTGATCTAAGACAGTGTATGAATTATGCGGAACGAACCCGATGCTGCTCTATAAGGGAAGGAAAGGGATGAAGCCGATGACGGTGACAATTTTACTCCCACCGGCCGCGGTAGTGCCAACATGGCGAGTCAAGGCGTGAACCAGCGGTGATACCACAATTGTACGGAGGAAGTGAGAAAGCCATTTTGCTGATAAAGCCGCTGCGCCTGGAGATTTCGCCCCTGGGTCACAACTATGGCCCGCCGGGCTCCCTGCTCGCGGGACCAGGACAGGAAGGTCCGGACCAGTTTTGTGGCCAGCCCTTTCCCGCGATGGCTTTCAGCCACGCCGAGTAGCCCGATTTGCGATGTTTGCTCATTCAGGTGGCAGGCTAGGTAAGCTGCCGGTTCGCCCTCTGCTTCTGCAACCAGCACTGCTTGCGCAAAGCCTCGGAAACTGTTTTCGATCCAGGTCTCGTAAAGAAGATCGCATTGGTTCCGGTCAAAATGTTCATCAAAATAGAAACGGGTGTCGCGGTGGCCCGAGCGCGCGATGGCGCGAAGCGCAGGAAGGTCGCTCTCGCGAGCGAAACGGGCACCGTTCAAGGTGAAAGCCGCGAGATCTTCCCCGGCGACTGCACGCTCGAGCGTCACACGTATATCGGTAAGGTGGAAATCGCTCGTTTCAGCCAGCCGCGAAGTCTGGGGATCGTTCGGATCGGCAAGCAAGTAAACACATGCAATACGGTTCTGCTGGCAGAATTCTGCGCACTCGGCGAGGATAGCAGGATCAAGCCGGCGGCGATTCAGGCGCGCGATTCGGCGCTGGAAGAACTCCGAATCCCATTCCAGATACGTGCAAACCGGATCGCGCTCTGTCGATGAATTCATATCAGTGGTGAAGCGCGCTGCAATCGTATCAGCCACGAAAAGAAGTTACAGCCTCGATCACGCGCGCTTGTTCTGATTCGTTCAGGTCGTTATAGAACGGCAGGCGCAACAGCCGAGCGCTGAGCTCCTCCGTAACCGGGCAGGGCGTCTCCCGGGCCGCCCACTTGCGTCCCATCTCCGACTGATTGAGGGGAAGATAGTGGAACACGCTCAGGATTCCCTGCTGTTTCAAGTGAGCGATCAACCCCTGCCGATACTCGAACGAAGGCACGATCAAATAAAACATATGGAAGGCCTGCTCGCATCCGGGCGGGACCCGGGGTAAACACGCGTTCCGCTCCGCGGCCCAGTCCATGAGTCCTTCTTTATAGGTATCCCAGATGCGCTGCCGCTTTCGCTGGATTTCGTGGCGGCCCTCCAGCTGGGCAAGGAGGAAAGCGGCCAGGAGATCGGAAGGCAGGTAGCTCGAGCCAATGTCGACCCAGGTGTACTTATTCACTTGGCCGCGAAAGAACTGGGTCCGGTTCGTTCCCTTTTCGCGAACGACGAGGGCCCGTTCTACCAGGTCGCGGTCGTTCACCACCAGCGCGCCACCCTCGCCGCAAGTGACATTCTTGGTTTCGTGAAAGCTTTGCGTCGCGAGGCAGCCAAAAGTCCCGGTCAGTCTCCCCTTATAACGAGCAAATAGGGCGTGCGCGTTGTCCTCTACGATCGCAATGTTCTTGCGTTTTGCGATGGAGCAGATGGCATCCATCTCACAGGGAACACCGGCGTAATGCACGGGGACGATCGCCTTCGTGCGTGAGGTTATGAGCGTTTCGAGCGGGTTCTCATCGAGATTCAGAGTGTCGGAGCGGATGTCAGAGAAGACAATTTTCGCGCCCCGCAGCACAAACGCGTTGGCGGTCGACACAAATGTGAACGAGGGCAGGATGACTTCGTCTCCGGGGCCGCAATTGAGAAGGATCGCGGCCATCTCCAAAGCGTGGGTGCACGAGGTGGTGAGCAGGACCTTGGGGACACCGAGTTCACGTTCCAAGAGCTCGTGACAACGGCGGGTGAAGGGTCCATCGCCAGAGGCGTGGCCGTTGGCAATCGCCTCGGCCATGTACTTGTACTCGTTTCCGGCGAGGCACGGACGATTGAACGGAATCGAATACGTGGTCACGAACCACTCCGGCCGGAATCGCTGCGCACCACATACGGCGGCTTTTGCATGCTGCGGAAGTGCATGCGCGCCAGGTACTCTCCGATGATCCCCAGGGCGAACAACTGCGCCCCGGAGAACAGCGTGATGATGGAAGCAAGGAATGGAAAGCCGGGGACGGGGGTGCCCTGCAGGAAGTATCGGATTAAGACATAACAAAGAACCCCGAAGCCGAAGAGCGTAAATCCAAACCCGATGAAACTCGCGAGCTGCAGAGGCTTGGTGCTGAAACCGGTGGTCATGTTCAGGGCATGCTTCACCAGCTTACGGAAAGTGTAGCCCGAGGTGCCCTGGGTACGCGGCTCGTGGCGCACAGTGACAGCCGCGAAGCGATTCGTGCCCCAGGTCAAAAGCACATCGATCGAGACGAACGCCCCTTCGTAGTGGCGGAAAGCGTTCACCACTTCCGCCCGGAAGGCTCGGAATGCGCTCACCTGGCGGGCGATTTCCGCGCCCATCAGGCTCTGCAGGGCTAGCTTGGTGGTGAGCGAAGCGAGGTCGCGCATCAAGCCATGCTGCTCCTGGGCGGGACGCCCGTAGACCACGTCATAGCCTTGCTCAAGCACGGCCAGGAGCTTGGAGATTTCCTCGGGCGGATGCTGCAAATCGTCGTCCATGGTGACGATCAAGGCATAGTGCGTCGCCCGGATGCCGCACAGCAGCGCATTGTGCTGGCCGTAGTTGCGCATCAGACTAATGGCATGGATCCAGCGATATTGCTCGGCCAGTCCGCCAATGACCTCCCAGCTACGGTCGGGGCTCGCATCATTGACGAGCACGACCTCGTAGTTTGAGGCGAGATTCGGAAGCACCTCGGACAAACGGCGCAACAACTCCGGCAAAATGTTTTCACTCCGATAGACCGGAATGACGACGGAAATTCCGGGGAAGGAAGTTCGAAGATCGCCGGGGTGAGGGAGACCGGTGTGCGGGGGCATGGTCATCCCGGCTAGCCGCGAGCAACCGTGGTGATGCCAACGATGATGATCACCAAGCCCAGAACTTTTTGGGCGGAAATCTTCTCATGTAGGAAATAGAAAGCGCCGATCGTGATCAGCGAATACGTGAGGCTGATGAAAAGCGGATAACAGGTGGAGAGCTTCTGGGTGGAAAGGATGCGGAACCACATCAGCGCTGCAAGTCCGGTAAGCAGAAATCCGCCTGTGAAAGCCGGTTGCTGGAGCAAGGCCAGTACCGCTGAAATCCTAGGGGCGAACCCTCCGGCCTGCGCAATGCCGGTCTTCATGAGCACATTCGCGACAGCCATGCAGGCGGCGGTCAACAATAGCAACAAGAAGCCTGCCAGAGTCACGCCGGTCGTCTCCCAGCGAACAAAATCGTCTTCATGAGATGTAAGAAGGATTTGCCGAGGGTACGTTATCACAATGGGGCAAACCTCATCCAGCGAGGCTACTGCCGTGCGATTGTTCCACCTCAGTCAAGAAGAGCGACAGATTAAGCGCACTCTGCCTGGCTCAGTCTGGCACGGTGAAGTCGTAGATTCGTCCAGCGGCACTGCCGCCGGACCGGGCGCCCGTTCGGCCCTCGCCCATCATGGTTTGCTGTCCGGTGCCCATGAAGAAGGCGTATTCGCCGGGCTTGAGGTCATCGTCGAGCGTGATGCGATAGGTGCGGAGCGCAACGTGTTCCGCCTTGAAAGGAATTTCCTTATCCCGTTTGACACCGGACTTCCCACCCGTCACTCCTCCAAACGAGCCCACCTGGAACTCGCGCCGATTCCCTTTCTTCTCCAATTTGATCAGCACAAAATCCGACGAACTGGAACCGTCCGGCACATAAAAGTAGAACAGAGGGCGCCGCTCCTTCACGCGATTTTTCGAGGTGGGACCATTGACGTAGGCATCCCAATGTTGCGAACGCATGCCGTAGGTGAACATGCTGCCAGCGCGGCCGCCGACCTTGGCCTGACTCACCATCTCGCTCTCCACGCGCATGAAGGTGTAGCCGTCCTTCCAATACACACCGACCTCCGGCGGAGGCAGGTTCGGATCATTCGTGACCACCGTGGATGTTGCCGCAGGAACGACCGTAACCGACGGCGATGGCGCAGGGTTGATCATCACTTTGATCACCGCATCGGGGACCTTCCCGGCTTTCAGCGCCTTGAGACCCTCGGCGCTCGTGTCGAAAGCGAGGTCCTCCGGTTTCGCGGCGCTATGGATCTTCGTGATGATGACGTCATCTGAGATGCCAAGCGCCACCATATCAATGATGTCCTGGTTATTAAGCCGGTGGGACATCTGCTGGCCCCAGCAGACAAAGGTATGCAACAGCAGGAACAGGACCGTGAGTTTTTTCACGTGACCTCCTCGGGGATGAGGGGGGCGCTCCGGAAATCTGTGGGGAAACTATAACTTTGATGCGGGGAATGAGCAAGTGTCAACGCAGTCTGTAGCGCCGGCATCTTGCCGGCAAAAAGGCGGGCGGGACGCCCGCCTGACAGCCGCCTGGACGGCGGCGCTACTCTTTGTGGCATTCTGCTAACTTCTGGCGTTTCGGAATTTGAACTTCATCCAGCATGCCACGCTCGACGCCGCGTTCGTCCTCAAGATGCAAGGAAATGCGGGAGCCGGCCTTGACGCGAAGCTTTTGGTTGAGACTCACGGCCTCTCGAGGCTCAACATTTGCGAGGAAGACAGCCGGGTCGGTATTGCTCTCACCGGAAATGTATGCCTTCAACTTACCTGGGAAGAACACCGCAAAGGAGCCGGAAATCTGCAATTCCTCGCCAACCCAACAGGCTGACAATTCACGAGTGACCACCCCCGCCGAATTGACGCCGCTGAATTCATGGGCAGCGCGTGTGGGGCGCCACACGGTATCGAATGCATACGATTCGTTGGGTGCAAGCCGGACCATTGGACTGTTAATTTCCGCCTCCATGTAGTAAGGCGTCTGTTCCGGTTTTACGGAGCGGAGAGTGGGCATACCGCGATTGTCCAGTTCGAGCGCGCCTCCATTCTTGTAAAAAATTATGGACGCTTTTCCCGGGTACTCCGCTTCTGCCACGTGTCGGAAGGTCTCGACCATCGAGTAGCCGGAAGACTGATCGACCACAGCGAGCCACCCCGCCACAGAGTCCAGCCAAACCTCGTTTTCGAGATAGAGCCAATGCAGGCGGAAGAGTCCGTTGGCTACCGAGAACGATGGGTCATCGGCGAGTCCCGCGCGAACGTGGTAACCACCGTAATAAGCGCTGCTGTCATTCACAGGCGCAAACGCCCAAAAATTGCGGTTGTAGTCTTCCGGATGTTGTGAATCGGAGGTGTCGTACTGTGTAACAGATTGGATCGACCAGTAGGTGAGGTGAGCAGTGACGTTCTTCATGACTGCGTGAAAGGAAATTTCTGGGCTGTCGCTTGAGATAGAGATTTCGCGCGAGTACTGCAATCCAGTTGCAGGATCCGGCGGTCCACTTAAGGACGCAACGCAGCGTAAATCCTGGGTGCTGGTGGTCAGCGAATATTGGCCGTCATCGAGCGCATCCGAAATCGGGCCCGGCCATTGACCGTCTCCCCGACCTTCCGGTAGCGGCCACAGCTTGTCCCCGCCGTAGTTAATCCAGCGGCCCAGCTTCGCCGCCTCGGCAGGAGCAATGTACTTGCCCTGGTATTTCGGATTCACGAACAAAAACGGATGCCCGGCGAATTCGACCTGCATCAATCGTCCGCCGACCTGAGGCACGATCGTGAGCCGCACCCACTCGTTGGACAACTGCTCGGCATCCCAGCCTTCGAACTTCACAGCGTCCATGCGGCACGGAGAATGAGCTGTTGGGCTTGTTGCTAAAGCTGCGGGTGGAAGTGCGATAAGAGCTGTGAAAAACAGCATCAACTGACGCGCGAACATGGAAGACTGCACCGCTTAGGGCGCTCCCTGGACACGTAACCGCAGTAAGGGATCGCCAAACAAGATGTAGGTTCGTCGCGCGTCCATGTCGGTAATCGTCGACTTGGCTTTCTTCACAGCGTCTCCCAGACTCAAATGGTGACCGACCAGCAAACTGACTGCACTCTTGTCTATCTGCACCTGTGGTTCGGGTTGAGTCAGTCCAGAAGACGCCCAGACGGCAACGGCACCGCCGTTCTTCGAAAGCAGCAAAGCCTCTGCCAAGCTTTGGGTATACACGTCGTGAAAGAAGCCGTTCAGGCAATTCATGATGAGGAACATCGGAAGACGATTGCCGTTGGACAAAGTGGACGCGGCTTTGTCGTCGAGCAGGTCGTCGCCCGACCAGATTTCGACGGAGCCATGTCCCACGTAATTGACCAGCAGTTTCCCGCTGTTAATGCCTGCCAGAACTTCCTGCCTCGCCGTATTGGCATCCAAGTCAGTCGCGAATACGTCGGTGACCGTCATCGATTTGGGGAGGAGAGCCTGGACGGACTGACTATCCTGCGAAAAATCGGTCTCGTCATTGCGGTCGGCGACGAGCAAAGCTTGGGAAGTCCAATTGCCCTGCTCCTGGTCTCGTTCATACTCGACGATCTTTCCCACCACCGTGCGGGCTTCGTCGATCGTTCGCACTGGCAGACGACCGGTGGCCATCAGCGGCAACCCGCTACCGGCAAAATCAGAGAACCAGTCATCAGATGCGGTCTTAAGTTCCGAGGTCACGATGATCTTTGTGGGAAGAAAATCAAAGAATCCAAAGCCCAGATAATTGCGGGGATCCACGGAAGCATCACCCACGAGCAGAAGATACTTGGGTTTGTTCTGCCAGCTCTCCGTAGCAGTCTTCAGGAAGTCGCGAATTGCATGAGGACTCGGTTCCCCGAAATTGAATTCATCGTACAGCTCATCTATGCGAATCAGCGCAACGGACTTCCCCTGGGCGCGGCGCAACCGAACGAGCGGTCCGAGTGAGTTAGCAAACAACGGATGCGAGATCATGACCACTGCGCTTCCGGGCTGCACGCTGTGCCAAGTGGAAGGGTGATTGCGAGCGATCTGCCATGGTTTCGCCATGCGCTCGTCAGAGAGAGCCAGGAGGGTATGAGTTCCCGGCACAGATCGTGGAATCTCCGCGTAAAGCGAGTAGCTGCCGTTCTCAGGCTTGACTATGGGTTTCAGTTCGACGGGCTGTGAAGGAGTCGTGATGTCGATCAGACGGCTAGGTGGGTGATCAAAGCCGCGCACGATCACAAGGTTCCCGGCGTCAGCAGTGAATTTCAATGAATCCGATTGCGCAGTGTAGGTCCGTGGATAGGTAAGTTCGACGTGGTCCACGAGGCTGAGATCGTTGTCACCACCCTGCGCGGTGAGAGTTAGCGTGTTGACCTCTTGCAGGACCCCACTGGGAATGGGCAGGGTGAGATTGGCTGCATTTTGGCCGTCGAAGTTCAGTTCTCCAAGGCTTGCATCGTTCACGCTCACGGAGACGCTGTGAGGCACACCGTCGGTTACGCCCTGCAGTGCAATATGAATTTTTGCGTGGGTATCGGCCATAGACCCGGAGGCGATCGCAGGCGCGCGCAGGGTCTGATCGAGCGGCTTTGAGGAAATCAGTGGGCCAAAAAAGTTATCCGTGTCGTCTTTGAGCAGGGCCGCAAAGTAGGTGGTGCGCGGCTTCCATTCCACGGTTTGTGGAAAGCTCAGTGGTTGCGAGTCGTCATCGTCGTCACGATGAGCTGACTCTCGTGAAATGCGCTTGCCGGGCTGGTTGCCCGCAATCAACCAATACATGTGCTTGTCGGAATACGGAGTATCGATGCCGGTGCCATAAAATTCGATGGCCGCTTGTGGACCGAAACCTTCATCCGCACCCGTGATCCGAATCGGCTGTTCGATACCCTCTGCGAACATCCTGAGGGAGGCTGGGTCCACAGAGGCGCTCAACCCCTGAGCAACCAGTTCCGGCTGCGTTACCCGATACCAGCCCTCGTGATCGACAAGCACTTTCACGGCATTGTGCGCAGCCAATTGGAACTGAATCTGTCGCTGTTCCGGCCTGACAGCAGCGAACTCCCGCCTCTCAGCGAAGTGAACGGCTGGCATCTCCGCGACCGTAGCGCTGTTCAATTCGTGGATCATCATGGAGCGCGCCGCTTGCTGAGGTGCCACGATCCCCTGTGCCGCAACCGGACCGTTCCAGGTCCGGGTTCCGTCCAAATCGACGTCCTCAAGCCAGTAAAGGCGATTCCCAACTCCGGGTGAACGATCGATCCAGTGATAGGTTTTTGCGCCGTGCTGCGGCATCGACTCACGGAAAATCAGAGCGGAACCGGAGATCAACGAGGGATTCAGTTGGACGCGCTGTCCATTTTCCTCTCGGTAAATGTTGAATCCGAGATTGCGAATCTCGCCGCCAGTTCTCCATGCGAGATCAACCTCGCCCCCGTTTGCCGTGGCTGTGAACGTCTCCAGTTTTACCTGCGTGGGACTCACGATCAATATGGTCACGGAGGAACTGTTGTTTAGCACAGGATCTGGCTGGGTGGCGCTCACAGAAGCCGTGTTCGTCACCTGACCTCGGGTTACGGCTGTCGCCGTGATGTTTACCGTGGCTGTTGTTCCCTTCGTCATTGTGCCCAACAAACACGTGACGGTGCCGGCCGCCTGGGAGCACGTGCCCTGCGTGGGTACGGCGGAAACATAAGAAACCTGGGTCGGCAACGTATCCGTGACGGTTACAACTGTCGCGGTGGCAGGGCCGTTATTCGTCACAGTCAGCGTGTAGGTGAAATTAGTTCCCTGCAACACCGTACCCGAGGACGCTGTCTTGGTAATTGTCGTGTCGGCATCGGCCGGCGGCAGAACATTGGCCGTATCGGTGGCGGTATCGTTGGCGGTGTTCGTTTCTCCGCCACCCGCGACGACGGCGGTATTGGTCACAGTGGCAGGAGCGGTCAAGGCGATATTCACACTGACCGTAATCGGAGGGTAACTCGTGTTAGGCGCTAGAACACTGGAACGAGTGCAAGTGACCGTCTGACCGGCAATGGAGCACGCGTTTGCACCAGGCCCCCAGCCCGTTCCTGTTGCGGATGTTGGGGTAACGCCGGTGGGCAAGGTATCCGTGACCGTCACTGTGCCAACGGTGTTTGCGCCTGTACCAATACTGGAGTTCGTGGCCGTAAGCGTGTAGGTCCCGGTCCCACCTTGCGCGAAGTCAACGGGGGAGTGGCTCTTGGTGATCGTCATATCGGGCGTGCATTGCGCACCGGGCTGAGATCCCGGCATGCTGGTTTGCGATGCATTCGTCACCGACGTTCCGGCCGTGCCGCTGGTGGCGCCGTAGGGAACGCCAGGAGTCAGCGTTGTCCCGCTTGCACCGCCGCTCACGTCAACACTCGCGGCCGCTCCGGAGAGAAACACGGCTCCGCCACCGCCGCCACCACCAGGGCCATGGCGATTGGAGATGCTGAACGGTTGGGAATCCCACGCGTCGCCTCCACGGCCGCCGTGCGCTTGCACGGTAAGGCCTGCCTCGCCACCGGAAGCGGATGTAACGATGATGCTGCCACCGGCACCGGCTCCTCCGCCAGCGTCGTTGGATGTGCCGTTGTACGCCGCCGCGCCGTTGGCAGAAATGGTCGCCGTGCCACTGAGGTTTCCCGCGCGGATGATGACAATGCCGCCGCCAGCCGCACCGCTACTGGCTTGCGCGTCGCCGGTACTATTGTTCCGGGTTCCCGCTCCGCCTCCTCCGCCCATCACCACCCGGCCCACGGTTGAGGGAAACGCGCTTCCCCCCAGTCCTCCGCTGCTCAGATTGGCATTCCACGCATTTCCGCCACTGCCACCGGCACCCCCGTTACCGCCTCCAGCTCCGCCCGAGTTCTGATCATTGGCAGCAGGGTCGGCGTCTGTACCACCACCTCCCGCATTGCCGGGAGCTCCCTTGGCCATGCTGCCATTGGGGTAACCCTCTGCCCCGGTATTCGTAAAAGTCCCTCCCGACTCGATCCAGCGCGGAGTGCCTGCAATGCCTTCTGCCTTTGATCCATCTGCTCCGGCGACGGCAGTCCCGGTGTAAGTTGTGGGTGCTGTGCGGACGAAGTCGGTCGGAGCAAAACCGGTTGTGCCGGTCAATTGCAGTCCAGCTGCGCCGCGGAAGCCGGTGCCGTCCACGCTGAGCGTAGCCCCATTGAGACTCAGAATCCCCGACACATCGACAGCAAAGATGCCTCCAGTTGAGCCGTTCCAGGCAGAAACAGCGGTGCTCGTCGCGGTATAGGTCAACGTAGCGGAGGTGTATTGCGGGACCCGGACGACCTGGAATGTCCGTTGGCCCTGGGTCGCTGTAGCCGTCGCATTCGTGTAAGAAAACAGAAGACCACCACCGGGGCCAGTTCCAACGAACGTCAGGATTCCGCCGCCGGTGTTCACGGCGCTGGCGGCCTTCACAAATTCATACACACCGCTGTTATTGAGGTTGGTGGAGCCGCTGCCGCTCGCGCCGTCACCATAACTGGACGTATTCGTGGAATTAATGGCGGCATCCTGCATCTGAATGACAAGAAGGAGGTCCCCGATCGCAATGCCGGTATTTGCGCCTCGCGAGGTCCCTAGCGTCACTGAGGTCGCCCCTGTGGCGAGGGTCACATTTGCAGCCGAAGGGGGGTAATAAGTATTGATGATGGCATTCAGATTGCCGCCAGCCCCGTTCTTGCCAGCTTGAGCGCACGCATTCGACTCCGAAGAGGCGGTACCAGTGCTGGAGTTGTTGCCCAGGTTGAGATCGGTTACTGAACTCGTAACTGTCGCCGTATCGGAATAGCTTCCAACTGCACTTGGCGTCACAACTAGGGTCACCGTCGCGGTGGCGTTGAGATTCAGAAGATTGCAGGTCAAAGTGGGCGAAGCAAAACTGCAGGTGCCCTGGCTGGGCGTGGCCGAAACATAGGTCAGGCCAGCCGGCAAGGTATCCGTTAATGTCACGCCATTCGCGATCGACGGGCCGTTATCAGTCACCGTGAGAGTGAAGGTAAGATTCTGCGGAAAGAAGGCGGATGATCCGACCACGCTCACTGACAAATCGGCTTGCAGCGGCTGCACCGAGACTGCAGCCACGGACCAATTGGAAGCTGCGCTGAATTGTTCCGACAGAGGGACATTGGGAGCACCGGCACGGGTTGAACCTGTGCCGTAGACATCCGGCGGAGAGGCAGGAGTCGCGGAGGAAGCCAGCGCCCATCTTGCCGTCTGGCTGGGACCAAAAGTCGTAACTGTTTGCGTGCCGCCGATGGCCAGAGTATCGATCACCATGTCGCCATAGGCGCTCGGCAGATTCAGTTGTGCCAGGCTCGTGGTTCCATCTGCCGCGAGAAACGTTCGGATAGGTTTGGCCTGATCGGCGCCAGTCAGCGTCGTTGCCCCCACGACAACGCCCAAGGTTCCCGTCCCGCCGGGCAAGTTCAGCGTAACAATTACGTTGTTGCTTCCGGTCGCTGGATTGATCAAGTACCACAACTCGACCCGGCGGGTATTGCCGGCATCATTGTGTGCGCCACTCAGAGTCAATGCGACGCCTTGATACGTCACTCCGGACACGGTGGCGCCCGTATTGTTAGAAATGTTTATGGAGACACCGACAACCAGGACGCGATTCGCACCAGCACTAGTGTGGGCCAGGGTGATAGTTGGACTCGCGCCGGTTACTCGTTGCGCGACGGAGGTCGTGCTGTCGAACGCAACCTGCGCAACTAGCGTCGACGACCACAGAAACAGGCAGGCGAATAGCAGTTTGCGCACGAAGCCTGAAGTGCGAACAGCTGGCAGCGTAAAAAAGCCGCGCGCAAGATTGGCGATTTTTGCCCGAGCCCGCCCCGCCCGGAATTTCAGCCTCGCGCGCCTTCCCGAGAGCGGGACGATTCGTACCTGTCCCGATAGCTTCTCTTCTTTGGCCACGACCTGCCCCAGAATTTGCTCTATGGAATAAACGCCATCCGTTGCTATTCCGGAGTCTCCACGGGTGATGAATTTTCCTTGTTGCGCGTCGATCGATACAAGTCGATGAGCCTTGTAATTCAGATGTTCGGCGAACAGGACGATGTCGTTTTTCCGCAGGCTTTCCACCGCCACGGGCTTGACGTGAAGAATGTCGCCATCTCGAATCGCGGGGTACATGCTGCGGCCCTGCGCCCGAAAACGAAAGCCTCTTCCTTCGGAAAGAAGGCCTGCGACCAACGAACCAAATAGTTTCGACTGTGCCTTGTCTTCAGTCACGGAAGTTCAGGATCTCCCGGACTGCGCTTGTGTCAGGAACGAACCGGAACAAATAACAGGGCACGCGGTTCGCAATCTGATGCAGGAAGGATAATGTGAGGGCCAGTGGTCCCCGGCTGTAAAAGGGCGGAAAGCAACGCGCAAACAGTGCAGCCACTGCTTTGGCTTCTGGAAGTGGCACAATCTCGTTTCCGTTTCCGTGCTCCAGCATGAAGATCTTGTGAACCCTTGTTTTTTCAGCAGACGCAAACCCTGCCTCTCCATGCCAGGGTGTTCCGTACATCCAAATCTCATTCGACTCCTCGCGCAGGATGATGCGGTCATCGCTCAGAACACGCGCACCGCGAAGAGATCTCCAAAGGCGCGATGTTGTGCTCTTTCCAGCGCCCGAGTGACCGAGAAAGAGATGGCCTCCGGTGCTGTCATCCAGCACGCCACAACCGTGGACCTCGACTCCGCCATTTCTGGCCAACCAGTTGGTCACCAACAATTCATCGAGCGGATACTCGAGCGGACAGACTCTCGACCAACCACGAAAACATTCCCGGTTCAATGACAAACACGCGTTCGAGAACTGCTTATCTGCCGAGAGTCGCTTATACGGCTGATCTCCCAAGACCGGTGTCGAGCAGTCAAAAACAAAGCCATCGTCGTTTTCATGCAAAACCCAGACCGATCCGGAATCGAAAAGTTTTCTGCCATGCGGTTTTTTCAGCCAATCCACCCACTGCACCCGGATGTCGATATCACAAGCAGTGGGCGCCGTCCGGAATCGTTCCATTTCCGGGTCAAGGGCGACATCGTCCGCCGAATCTGCCCAGACGCCAATCGACACGTTCCCGATTCGAATGTACGAGCGATGAACCCCGCTCGACTGCACATGGGGCACGTCTAGCGTTTCAGCGTCCATCCCCGCTCCACGCTCGCTGAGTATCAGGCTGCCGCATCTCAGGATCCAGGGACTCTGCACTGGCCCAGGGCGACA
>OEKN01000072.1_pt1 | contig 19168 bp, 18 predicted proteins | sample 1503361 | NCBI WGS metagenome assembly OEKN01 (sample SAMEA104379592, study PRJEB20068) | metagenome | biome: 1000743; feature: 77; material: 1998 | place: USA | collected 2012 | depth 25 m
GAGCATCGTTTGGTGCCCGCACAAGTCTTTACAGTAAAATAGCTCTCCAGGGCTGAACTCCAGCCCCGCCACTCCGTTTGAAAGAGAGGACTTCTCTTTGGCAGCCGGTGAAACCACCATCCCGCACGCTCTGCAGCAGCTTCCCAACCATAAGGTCAAAATCAAGAAGCCCGGCCAGCGCGCCTGCAACGAGAAAGACGAGAAAGGCAAGTTTTGCGGTGGCCATCTGAAGCGCTGGTTTTACACCACCGATGCGCTCGAGCAGGAGTGCGGCTGCATCGAAAAAGCGTGGGGCCGCGATGCGGAGGTCTATCGCTGCGAAATTTGCAGGACGCTGTACCTGCCCAATCCGGAGAGCGCGCGCGGCACCAACGTTGCAGGTGAGGGCCAGCTCTCAGTATTCGGCCTCACTGTTCCGCCAAAGGAAGAGAAGAAGTAGAGCAGTCGTCAGCCGTCAGTCTTCAGTCGGCAGCAAATCCGAAGCAGTGAATCGTACGATTGAAGCCGACGATCGACGACCGACGACGAAAAGCCAACGACCAACGACTGGAGACTAACGACTGGAATCCGGCCTCATCTACGACTGGAACACGATCCACCCGCAATCGCTGCGGCCTGCCGGCCAGGTGTTGCTCAATGACGAAACTCTGCGCGATGGCCTGCAGTCTCCCTCCGTCCGCGATCCGCTCATCCAGGACAAGATCGCCATTCTCCATTTGATGGAATCGCTCGGCATCAACTCGCTCAACCTCGGCTTGCCCGGCGCTGGGCCGCGCGCCGTCGAGCATGTTACGGCGCTCGCGCGCGAGATCGTGGACAACAAGCTGCGGATTCGCGCTAACTGCGCCGCCCGCACCCACGAAAACGACATCCGCCCCATCGCCGAAATTGTGCAGAAGACGGGCCTGCGCATCGAAGCCGCCACCTTCATCGGCTCGAGCCCCATTCGCCGCTATACCGAGGGCTGGACGGACGACTTCCTTCTCCAGACCACCGAGAATGCCGTCACCTTCGCCGTCTCGCTCGGCCTCGATCCGATGTACGTCACCGAAGACACGACGCGCTGCGATCCCGAGATGGTGAAGAAGCTTTATACGACCGCCATCCGCTGCGGCGCACGCGCCATCGTCATCTGCGATACCGCCGGACACGCCACCCCCATGGGAACCTTCGCCCTGGTGCGTTTCGTGCTCGATCAGGTCGTGAAGCCCTCGGGAGAAAAAATCCGGGTTGATTGGCATGGTCACTGCGACCGCGGCCTGGGCGTCGCCAACGCGATGGCCGCACTGGTGGCCGGTGCCGATTGCGTGCACGCCTCCGCGCTCGGCGTGGGCGAGCGCGTCGGCAATACCCAGATGGACCTGATGCTCGTCAATCTCAAGCTGATGGGAATTCCTCCCTGGGCTACGCAGGACCTCACCCGTCTCAAGGACTACTGCGTCGCGGTTGCGCGCGCCACAGGCATTCCGATTCCCGCCAACTACCCTGTGGTCGGCGACGACGCGTTCCGCACCGCGACCGGCGTGCACGCTGCCGCCATCGTCAAGGCTTACAAGAAGAACGACGTTGAGCTGGCAAACTCCGTCTACTCCGGCGTCCCTTCGCACGTCTTCGGACTCGAGCAGGTCATCGACATTGGTCCCATGAGCGGCAAATCCAACGTGCATTTCTGGCTCGAGCGCCGCGGCATTCCTGTCACTGACGGGCTTGTCGATCGCGTCTACGCCCGCGCCAAGCAGTCCGACCATACCCTCACCGAGACCGAAATCCTGGACTGCGTAAAAGCCGCGCAGCATTAGGTAGCGCCGGCGTCGCGCCCTCGCAGCCTTGCAGTAACAAATGTCGTGTCCCGACCGTAATCCTTGAAAGCAACCCAGCCGGTCCATTCGCGTTGTAAGATGACCCAATCAGCTCATGCCTACCGGTTCGCGCGCCGAAGTGTCGGATCTTTACCCCACGGTTCACGAGGAGGTAGCTCGACTCTCGGCCGCTCCGGAAATTCGCTCCGCCTTCAACTGGTTTCGCGCGCAGGAGCCGCAGCTTGCTCACTGGCAAGCGGAGATGGCCCGCATCGCCGCCCCGCCCTTTGGAGAAGCTCCTCGGGCCGCCTGGCTCTCGGATCGCTTCCGCGAGATCGGCCTCGACGACGTGCGGGTCGACGACGTGGGCAACGTCTTCGGCATCCACCCCGGTTTCGGGAAGCGCTACATCGCGCTCAGCGCGCACATCGATACCGTTTTTCCTGCCGGCACTCCTCTCAACATCCGCCAGCAGGGAACTCGCCTCTACGGCCCGGGTGTTTCGGACAACGGAGCTGGCGTGGCCGCCCTCCTCGGCATTGCCGCGCTCCTCCGTTCCGTCCGTATCCGCCATGCCATGCCATTTCTGTTCATCGGCAACGTCGGTGAGGAGGGCGAGGGCGATCTGCGCGGTATGCGCCACATCTTTGCTACTCCGCGCTGGAAAGACTCTATCGCCTACAGCCTGATTCTCGACGGCGCCGGCTCCGACACCATCGTTGCCGAAGCCTTGGGCAGCCGCCGTTTCGAAATTATCGTGCGTGGTCCTGGAGGGCACTCGTGGAGCGATTTCGGCGCGCCCAATCCCATTGTCATCTTGGCCCGCGCCATCGATCACTTCTGCCAGACGCCCGTCTCCTCGACACCCAAAAGCACCTTCAACATCGGCGTCATTCGCGGGGGCACTTCGGTCAACTCGATTCCCGAGTCGGCCAGCATGCGGGTAGATCTGCGTTCGACCTCGACCACGGAACTCGAACGGCTGGAGCGCTCCCTGCGGGTGTGCCTGGACCAGTCGGTCGAAGCCGAGCAACGTGCCGCCGACCATCGCGCTTCCGCCCAGCGCAAAACTCATTCGGTTACCTGCGAAGTGGTGGTGATTGGCGATCGTCCCGCCGGAGAACTGGATGCGAATGCGCGCCTCTTGCAAGTGATCCGTGCCGTCGATGCACATCTCGGAAATGTCGCCCAGGTGCAGCGCGCGTCGACCGATGCGAATATTCCTCTCTCGCTGGGTCGCGAAGCGATCGCCATCGGCGGAGGCGGTTCCGGAGGCGGCGCCCATACCCTGCAGGAGTGGTTTGACTGCAACGGCCGGGAGCTTGGTTTGAAGAGAATTCTGCTGACATTGCTCGCACTGGCAGGAGTCGGGGAATGAATGTCCAGACAGCCGTCTTACTGTCGCTGGCAATCTGCAGCGCACAAGCGCAGGATCAGCCTGTGATGCCCAAAGCGGACCTCATTTTCGTGCACGGCAACGTCTACACCGGCGTCGTCGAAACCTCTTCGTTCAAGTCCATCAAACGTGCTCAGGCCATTGCGGTTCGTGGAGATCGCATCGAAGCGGTCGGAGAGAACGCAGAAATCCTCAAGCTGAAAGGCGCGCAAACAGAAGTCATCGACCTGGGCGGGAAATTCATCATGCCCGGCTTCAATGACGCGCACACCCATCTCTCCGAGGGCGGCTCTCAGCGCCTGAATGTCAATCTCATCGGCGTGAAATCGCTTGACGAGTTTCGGGAACGCATTCGCGCCAAGGTTAAGGCGGCCGCTCCGGGCGACTGGATCCTCGGCGGCGGCTGGGACGAAACCCTGTGGCCCGTGAAAACCGTCCCCACTCGCTGGGATGTGGACGAGGTGTCCGGCGATCATCCGATTTTTCTGGAGCGCGTCGACGGTCACATCGCCGTCGCCAACACGCGCGCTCTGCAACTTGCCAGCATCACCATCGCCAGCCGCGACCCCAAGGGCGGCAAGATCGACCGCGACGCAAATGGCCAGCCCACGGGCATTTTGCGCGAAACTGCTCGCGCCGCTGTAGTGAGTGCAATTCCCGAACCCACGCACAACAAGCGCCGGCAGGCGATGGAAGCCGCTCTCTCCGATGCCGCCCAGTGGGGCATCACTTCCATCCAGGACAATTCCAAGAGCTGGGAGGACTTCAAGATCCTCGAGGAGATCGAAAAAGACGGCAAACTCACCGCCCGTATCTCCGAGTGGCTTCCGTTCAATGAGCCCATCGACCAGCTCGAGACCAAGCGCAAGGAACATCCCGCATCCGACCCCATGCTCCACACCGGCATGCTGAAGGCCTTCATGGATGGTTCGCTCGGCTCTCACACCGCCGCTCTGCTTGAACCTTACTCAGACGATCCGAAAAACGTCGGCTTGCCCCAGTACGATCCGGCCAAGCTCAAAGACATGGCCAAGGAACGCGTGCTCGACGGCTTCCAGCTTGGCTTTCACGCCATCGGTGACAAGGGCGCGCAACTTGCGCTCGATGCGTTCGCCGAGGCGGAGAAAGCTGCCAAGGAGAAGAAAGTTAAAGCCGCCAACGGTGGCGACGACTACCGTCTTCGCATCGAGCATGCGCAGGTGGTGACTCCGCTGGAGATCGTCAAGTTCCGCGACCTCAAGGTGATTGCCTCCATGCAGCCCTGTCACGTGCTCACCGATATGAAGTGGGCGGAAGCTCGCCTTGGCGAAAAACGCGCCGCCCATTCCTATCCCTGGAACGAATTCCTCAAGCGTGGCGTCACTCTCGCCTTTGGTACGGATTACCCGGTTGAGCCTTTGACGCCCTTTCGTGGCCTCTACGCTGCCACTACGCGCAAGAGCGAGGATGGCAAGCAGGAATACTTTCCCGATCAGAAGATCAGCATGGACCAGGCCATCGCCGCCTACACCACCGGCTCCGCCTTTGCGGAATTCGACGAAAAACAGAAAGGCCTGATCGTTCCGGGGATGTTCGCTGACTTCGCCGTTCTCGATCGTGATATCACCGCCGCCTCTCCCCAGCAACTTCTGCAGACGAAGGTCCTGCGCACGGTGGTCGGCGGAAAGACCGTTTACGAGGCGAAGTAGGCGTTCGAAGATAAGTGGGGCAGTGAGGCGCGCGTTGGATTCAGTAGCCCTACCGTTGGGCGATGACGTGGGACGACACCAGCAAACTTCGTTCCGGTTGCTAAACTTCCTCCATGAACTGGCGCGAGCGGGAACGACTCTTCTACTGGGGATCCGCCCTCGCAATTGTGCCCGCGCTTGTCTTCCTTCCGGCCTTTGTTGCGCTGGTGTTCCATCCGACTATTCGCCATGCCACTTTTTGCGCGGTTCTCTTGTTCCCCACACTGGCGGTCGCCGAATTTGTCGGCATTTTCAAACTTGTGTGCGGCTGCGTGGCCCGTCCCTTTGACCTGCTGACCTTCCTATCATTCGGCGCTTTGTTTGTCCTGCTGGTCATCGCGACCTACACCGGAGTCTTCCTTGCGGCCCTGGCCCAGCGTATGTAGTGCGGGCGGATATCTGGTAGCGAGAGGAACGTGAGGAATACGCATTCAGCCGCGCGCAGCGACGGCAGTTGCTAGCGCCGCCCGTAAGAGCCGGGACCAGAGCACAAAATGAGCCGGGCTCCCCTTCAATGGGTGACACACGCCCGCCCTGGCAATGCCGCTGGAACCCGTTGAAAAAACGCATTCCAGCGTAAAACGCTTTCCCACCCCACGGCGTCTAAGACTTAAGGCCTTTGTCACCTGCCTCATGGCTGCCCAAAACGACCGAACAGGTATAATTTAGCGGGTCACGAGTTTCTCGGAGGAAGTAACATTATGGAACCGCGCGAAAGCGCTTTTTGGGTGAACCTGAAAGCCAATCGTTGGCTCTACACCCTCAGCATCCTGGCCACGCTGACTGTCGGCATTCTTATCGGTTCGGTGGTTTCCTACGGAGTCAAGGGCAAAGAGGCGCAAAAGTCAACATCCGATGCGTCCCCCCTGACCGTTCCGTCACCTCAGCAGCTATCGAACACCTTTTCCCAAATTGCCAAGCAGCTCGAGCCCGCCGTCGTCAACATCAACACCGAATCGACCATCAAGAATCCGCACAAGCAGCAGCGTCGTGGCGCGCGTCCCGGCCCCGATGAGGACGATGGTGGTGGAGGCAGCCCCTTCGATGATTTCTTTGACCGCTTCTTCGGAGGCCAGGGTGGTCCCGGCGGTGGCGGCGACATCAAGGAGCGTTCGCTTGGTTCCGGAGTTCTCGTTGATCCCAAGGGCTACATCATCACCAATCGCCATGTGATTGAAAAAGCCGACCGCATCCGCGTTCGCCTGCAAGATGATCCGCCCGGCGTCCAGCACGATGCCAAGGTGGTTGGTTCCGATCAGGAAACCGACCTCGCCGTCATCAAGATCGAATCCGATAAGAGCCTGCCCACCGCCAAAATCGGCAACTCCGACAGCATGCAGGTGGGCGATTGGGTGCTCGCCATAGGCAGCCCGTTTGGACTTCAGGCGACCGTTACCGCCGGCATTGTGTCCGCCAAGGGACGCAACATCGTCCCTGGCCGCCAGTTCCAATCTTTTGTCCAGACAGATGCGGCCATCAATCCCGGAAATTCCGGCGGCCCGCTCGTGAACATGACCGGCGAAGTCATCGGCATCAACACCGCGATTCTGACGGAAACCAATGCCTATGCCGGTGTCGGCTTTGCCATGCCGTCGAACACCGTCGTGACCGTCTATAACCAGATCATTGGTCCCGAACACAAAGTCACTCGCGGCTCGATCGGCGTGGAATTTGCCGCTCAGCCTGTGCCCGCTATCGCGCGTGTCTACGGAGTGCAGTCTGGCGTCACCATCTCCAACGTCGTTCCGGGAAGCCCCGCGGATTCCGCCGGCCTCAAAGTGGGTGACACCATCACCTCGGTTGATGGGAAGGACGTAAAGAACGGCGACGAACTCGTCTCTGACATTGCCTCCCGCAAACCGGGCTCGAAGGCCAAACTCGGCTTCGTGCGCAATGGCAAGAAGGAAGACACCACCGTCACAATTGCCGACCGCTCCAAGCTCTTTGCCGCTCGCCTGGGTGAGGATCAGCAGGGCAATGACGAGCAGCAACCCAAGGAGAGCAAGCTGGGCCTCACGGTTCGTGCGCTTACGCCCGATCTTGCCGATCGCCTTGATGTCCCGGCTGGCAAGGGTGTGATCGTGCAGGACGTCAAAGGCGGATCGTTCGCCGACGACATCGGCCTGAACCGCGGGGATGTCGTGCTTGAAATCAACAAGCAGCCGGTGAATTCCGCCGAGGACTTCACCCGCATTGAGGGCACGCTGAAGAGTGGTCAGGACGTGGTCTTCCTCGTTCGTCCGCGAGGGGCCGGCCGGCAGGATGGAACCATCTTTATCGCCGGTACACTTCCGTAACCTCGGTTATCGCCCGACCGTCACTGGCACTGACGTCCCGGATCAGGGATGATTTCAGTGCCGGGACAGCTGGGCCTTGCTTTCTTTGGCAACTCTTGGCTGGCGTTCCTCGTCCTAGATACGGGGCGAGGAAGTGCTTCGTATCATTAACGAAGCGCGGAATTTGCCGGTTCGTAGCGGATCACCGAAGCGAGGGTTCGTATCAGGGCATCGCTTTAGCGGTGCCGTAGTCCGCCGATTTTTTCTGCCCTTCAGGGGCTGAGGCTGGCAACGGAACAGAAAGACCAATGAGACGTCTGAGCTCAAATCTTTTGCGCGCATTTGCACTGGTGGGAGTCCTGCTCCTGGCCTGCCTCGTGTTTCCGGAAACTGCTCCTTCGTCCGCCAAAACAACCTCGACACATAAGGCCAGCACGGCGAAACCGAAAACTCCAACCTCGAGATCCAAAAGCGCCCACTCGCGCACGACCTCGAGCCGAACCTCCTTGCGCAAGGGAAAGCGCTCCAAGAAAGTAAAAGGGCAGCAGAAGATTGATTCCGAGCGCACTCATCAAATCCAGGAAGCGCTCATTCGTCAGCACTACCTGAACGGTGAGCCGACTGGGAAGTGGGATGCTTCCACGGAAGACGCCCTGCGGCGATTCCAGGCCGACAATGGCTGGCAGAATAAGACTATCCCCGACTCGCGCGCGTTGATCAAGCTTGGCCTCGGACCCAGCCACGATCACCTGCTGAATCCCGAAAGTGCCATGACTACAACGGCCGATGCGCCATCCTCAAGCACCCCGACGCAGGTTCCCGCCGCCAGCGGTCCCATCCCCGCCGCGAATCAGCCGCAGCGCTAGCTCAACTGACCATCCCTTGTCTTAAAAACATCACACTTCATCACAGTTTTGTGTGATGGTGCACACTTTCACATTCCTCCGTCACCCGTAGCATGTTTGTGGAGGAGTATTTCGAAAAATCCTATGCGTAACTTGAAGAGTACAGCGCTATTTTTTGCCGTCATTCTATGCGTTAGCGGCTTGCTCCAGGCTGGAACCAACAAATATGGGGTAGGCGACGTGCGCAAGGTCATCTTGACCGCCCCAACGCGAGTGGGCGACGTGCTGCTTCCTCAGGGCGACTACGAAGTCCGCCACGTAATGGAAGCCGAAAATCACACCATGGTGTTCAAGCAGCTCGGCACCACCAAGCCCGCCGAAGCTCGGGTGAAGTGCAACCTGGTGCCGCTGAAGGAAAAAGCCGACCAGACCCAGGTGATCTATCAGTCCAATGCGGCAAATGAGAGAGTGCTGCGCATCCTGAGATTCAGGGGAGATCTTGCCGAGCACGTGTTCTGAAAGCTCGGCTGATTTTCCACCGGACTGCGAAACCAGGGACCCTAGTTGTCGGAAACGGAAGTAGATCTCCCTAGCCCCGCATCACCGGCTTGGGCAGATAGGGTAGTGGTTGTCCGCTGAGCACCGCGCGAGGGTTCTCCTCAACCAGCGCATGGGCAATGTCCTCGCCGCCTATTTCAGCCGCAGCGTCCCGTGCTGTGGAGAGAATCGGAGTCCGGTGCTGGATGTCGTGAGCGTCGCTCGCGATCACGTGCACCGCTTCGTGCTCCAGCAGCCAGATCGCGAAGCGCTTGGCGCGCTGTCCCCAAAATCCGGTCAGTGCATTGGCTGTAATCTGCACCGCGCATCCCAGTTCGACGAACTCGATCAACCGCAAGGGTGTCTGCCGGAGGATGGCGTTTCGCTCCGGATGGGTAATCACGGGCGTCACGCCGCGGTCGACCAGCTTGTGAAAAAAATCACCAATCTGCGCCGGGATACTGTAGTCGCTCAACTCAGTCAGTAGATAACCTGCACCGGAAATCGTGTATCGATTCGGGTTGGCGAGCAGAACCTGCAGGTTATCGTACGAAAAATGGAAGTCGCACCCCAGGCTCAGCACCGGGGTGGGACCGATCTTCTGCTGCAATCGCGCCAGGCATTCCATCAGGTAGTCGTGATCGAAATGGTAGCGGTCGTTGAAATGCGGGGTGGCCACCATATGGGTAATGCCATCGGTGGCTGCCATCCGGCACATCTCCACGGCAACGTCCCAGGATTTCGGCCCATCGTCGACTTCAGGCAGGATGTGGGTATGGATATCGATCATACGGGCGGGGCGGCTTTCTGAATTTAAGCAGATTCGGCGCGAAAGACCAAGCCACAGCGCCGTCTTCCCTTACGCTAGGAGGTGTTGGTATTGATCGATCAGCTCTCCTCCACCGATGAACTCGAATTTCTAGCCAGAAAGAGAAACCGCACCAGCAGGAGTCAAAATGCCCAAAATTTTCTTGTTTGGGGGTTGTCTGGAACCCAAACAAATCAATAGCGTTGCTCCTTGAGACACGCACGGGTGACCCGGGTCACTGCACCGTCGCCCCGAATTGTGCGATGAAGAGACAACAATCTCTTGCGAGGTGAGTCATGAACGACAGCCTCTTCTTCGCAACTTTCGATCCCCTATATGTCAACGCTCCGGACGCCTGCAGCCTCTGCATTGCGCAGCCGCCCGCTTTCACCTACGAATACTGCATCGAGCAGAATGACGGTCAACGCCACTACATTAAAGGATTCTGCTGTACTTCTTGCTCCGCCGGACTGCTTCAGAAACTCGCTGGCCGGGAAGCCCAGGAATGGGCGGAAGAGGAGGCCGAGCTGGAAGCCAGCGAGATGGATGTTACTGATCTCCAAAAAAGGAGGCTCGCCACTTTTGGGAATGTCGCCGCGCGCTAACGCGCGAGCTGAGTAGCCTATTTAGAGATTGCCACCACACGCGATGGAGCGACGGGTGTCCTCGCCCGTCGACCGCATCGTTCCTTGTCGCTGAATATATTTTTTTCGTTCTGGCGAACCCTGTGCTTTCGCCGATTCGCACCTTCCGCCCAGAGCGGCATCGGCTTACTTATACCGCCTCTTCATGAAATCGGCGATCCCGGCGTAGGCGGTCGTGAGGGTTTGCTCATCAGGCAGAAACACAATCCGGAAATGCTTCGTTCCCTTCTTTTGCCCGAAGCCTGAACCGTGTACAACCAGTACGTGTTTTTGGACGAGCAATTCCTTCACGAAGACGTCGTCCCCTTCCGGAATATCCAGACGCGGGAACGCATAGAATGCGCCCTTGGGTGAAACACAGCTGACACGCGGTGTCGAGCCGCACCACTGGACCGTGAGATCCCGCCGTGCGCGCAGTTTCCCCGTGACTTCTTTCAAATGATCTTGCGGCCCTTCCAGCGCCGCCTTGATTGCGTATTGCTCGGGATGATTCGCGCACAAACGCGACCGCAACAACCGCCCAATGCCCTCCACGTACGGTTTCACCGCAGCCGCTTCGCCGCTGACAATCCCCCAGCCTATTCGCCAGCCAGGCGCCAGGTAATTCTTCGATAGCCCGCCGAAGGTTACGATCGCCACATCGGGAGCGACGGACGCGAGCGAAATATGCGGATCGTCGTCCATAATCAGCTTGTCGTAAATTTCATCCGCAAAAATGACCAGATTGTTCCGGCGAGCGAGTTCCGCAATCGTCTCGAGCATCCGGCGCGAGCACACGGCGCCGGTAGGATTGTTGGGGTTGATCAGCACGATCCCGCGCGTCCGCGGGCCAATTTTTTTATGCACGTCAATCAGATCAGGTTGCCAACCATCGTCTTCATTCAAGGCATAGGTGTTTAGCTCGATCCCGAGCTTGGCCAGCACGGCGGAGTACAGCGGATAATCCGGACTCGGCGTCAACAGGTTGTCGCCCGGGTTCAACAGCGCGCTCAAGCAGATATCGACGGTCTCGCTCACCCCCGAGGTGACGAACACGTCCTGCACGCTGTTGATGCCCTTGCGTTCGGCCTCGCCTCCGATCGCAACGAGCGCCTCCTGGATGCCCGGCGACGGCGCGTATCCGTTCTTTCCTTCTTTCATTGCCTTGTAAACGGCTTCAATCAGGTGGGGGGGCGTCTGAAAATCGAAATTGAGGGGATCGCCGATATTGAGTGGCAGAATCTTATGTCCCTTTTTGGCGACTTCATCCGCCACGCACGCCAAATCCCGAATGGCGTAGCGAACATTTTCCAGCCGCTGGGCGGCCGCAACTTCACGAACTTGGGTGGCTGGCATCAAAGCTCCCGAACAAAAAAATTGTCATCCTGAGCGCAGCGAAAGCTTGCCCTGAGCGAAGTCGAAGGGGACCTGCTTTCCCATGCGGCGCCACTACGCTTACGTCAGCAACTCGTCTTTCTTCGCATCTTTGCGCCAACTTTGCGACCTTTGCGGTGAAAGCCTTTTCGCTGACGACTACTCCGCCCGATCGATCTGCGCCTTCTGCAGCTTGTCGGAATAGTCGATATACACCGACTTCCACTCGGTATAGAAGTCAATTGCCCCGATTCCGCCCTCGCGATGTCCGTTCCCGGTGGCCTTCGTCCCGCCAAACGGCAAATGCACTTCCGCCCCAATGGTCGGAGCATTGATGTAGGTGATCCCTGCATACAGATCGCGCATCGCCGTGAACGCTTTGTTGACGTCCTTCGTGTACAGCGAAGACGACAATCCGTACTCGATGCCGTTGGCAATCGCGATCGCATCTTCCAGGCCATCGCAGGGAATGATCGAAACCACCGGCCCGAAGATTTCTTCCTGCGCAATCCGCATTTTCGGATCGACATCCGTGAACACCGTCGGCTCCATAAAATAGCCGTACTGGTAGGCCCCCTTCTCCAGCCGATGCCCACCGCAGGCCAGGTTGGCTCCCTCATCCCGGCCGATATCCACGTAACTGAGATCCGTCTTCAATTGCGCTTCATTGACCGCTGGACCCATGTCCACGGATTCATCCAGCCCGTTGCCAACTTTCAGCGCTTTCGCCCGCGATACGTACCGCTCCACAAACTCGCGATAGACACCTTTCTGGACGATGATCCGGCTGGTCGCGGTGCAGCGTTGTCCAGTGGTCCCGAATCCGCCCCAGAGGCCGCCCTCGATCGCCAGATCGAGGTTTGCATCATCCAGCACAATCATCGGGTTCTTCCCGCCGAGCTCCAGCGAACAATGCTTGAAACTCTTGGCCGCTGTGGTTCCGACTGTCCGCCCCACCGCAGTCGACCCGGTCAGCGAAATCGCCCGCACCTCCGGATGCTCCGTCAGCGGAGCACCCACGCTCGATCCGAATCCGCTCACCACGTTGATCACACCATGGGGCACACCGGCATCCACCAGCGTCCGCACCAGGTTGAATGTGGAGAGGGGCGTATCCTGTGCGGGCTTAATCACGCATGTATTCCCGCAAACGATTGCGGGCAGCAGCTTCCAGGAAGGGATGGCCATGGGGAAATTCCAGGGCGTGATCATGCCGCAAACCCCCAGAGGGTGGCGCACTGCCATGGCAAACTTGTTGGGCAGTTCCGAAGGCGTTGTCGGTCCAAATAAGCGGCGCCCCTCGCCTGCCATGTAGTAGGCGGTGTCGATCGCTTCCTGCGTGTCGCCGCGTGTCTCCTTGATGACCTTGCCCATCTCACGGGTCATATCGCGCGAGTACTCTTCCTTGCGCTCGGCGAGCATCTCGGCGGCGCGAAACACGATCTCCGCCCGGCGCGGGGCCGGCACCAACCGCCAGCGCTCAAACGCCCGCTTGGCCGCGTCCACGGCGGCGTTCACATCTTCTTTCCCGGATTTCTGGAAGATCGCCACTACCTCCCGAGTGTCCGCGGGATTGCGGTCTTCGAAGGTCTCTCCGGTCGAGGACTCCACCCACTCGCCGTCAATGAAATTCTTATAAACTTTGGTATTCCCGCTCGCCATGATGGCAGGGCTGCCTACCGTCTCGGTCGCCATAAATCCTCCTGATCAATAAGCCAAACAATCCATGCTACCGCCCGGAGTACGGCGGAGCAAGTGAGCCGCGCCGGCGACTCTCCTTACAAGCAGGGGATGTTTAGCGCCTTTGGCACCATCGAGACCGTCCTTTCGCACCCTTCGTGCCTTCCTTCCTGTCCTTTGTGGTTGATCTTTTGAAGTCTTCACCCACTTGAGCTGTCCCAAATCATAAAAAATTCGATTGACCCCGGATCAGCCTCCAAGGTCTAAATTGATGACATGAATCCACAACCCCTCCGCTCCGGCACGCTCGCCAGGTTGGTGGGCGTGAGCCCCGACACGCTCCGCCTCTACGAACGAAAACGGCTCCTCCGTGCTCCGTTGCGTTCCGCGAACGGTTACCGCTGCTACTCCCCGGAATCCGTGGTTCGAGTGCGCCTGATTCGCGCAGCCCTTTCAATTGGATTTACCCTCGACGAACTCGCCGAGATTTTAAAGGTCCGCGATGCTGGTGGCACACCATGCCACAAGGTGCGCAACCTCGCCGCCGCAAAACTGAGAGGCCTGGAGCGCCACATTGAGCAACTCATCGGATTACGTGAGCAGCTCAAAAGCACCCTCGAAAGCTGGGACGGCCTCCTCGATCAAACTCCGCAACGGAAGCGAGCCGGACTCCTCGAAGCGCTTGCCGCCGCGCCTGCGAAGGCAAGAACCCTACCGCCGCATCTGCACGCCGCTATGACCCGGGAGACTCAAAGATGATTCGGACATATCGACTGCTTCCGTTATTGGCTGTTCTTGTATTCTTCTCCGCGTCACTGCTTCACGCGCTGCCATGGCAATCCGGCGGGTGCCCACATAAGGACGCTAAATCCTCGCATTCCGAGCACGAAGCCATGATGTCGCGCGGCGAACAAGGCATGGGCTTCTCGCAAACAACGACTACGCATCACTTTCTGCTCAAACCCAATAGCGGCATCATTGCCGTCAGTGCGAACGACAAAAAAGACGTGCTGACCCGCGAACATATCCGCACACATCTCGCGCACATTGCGCACGCCTTCGCCGTGGGGGACTTTGACATTCCGATGTTCGTGCACGGTCAGACCCCGCCCGGAGTGCCTGCAATGAAACGGCTCGCCAAGGAAATTCACTACGATTCCCACAACACAGAAGACGGCGGGGAAGTGATCATCAGCAGTTCTTCACCCGAGGCAATCCGCGCCATCCACGACTTTCTCGCCTTCCAGATCCGCGACCACAAAACCGGCGACCCGACTACGGTCCCTTAACCGAAGCGCCTGAGTGCAGTGCGGATGTCATAAGGCTCCGACAACCCGCAACCCGGTGCTTGCCGAGACTTGCATCGCGTCCTTCGCGGCCGTTCTTAGCGCCCTTTGCGCTTAAAAGCTTTACTTTTACTCGAACAAAAACTCCAAATCTGCACGGCATCTTCTCCGACGACCAACGACCTGACGACCGGCGACTGCCCGCCGCACGACCGGACATGTTCCAACGGACCTGAACCCAGCTCGTTACCCCGTTCCGACTCCTCGATGCTTGTGGTAGTGTTGAAATTACCCCATATTCTCTAGGTTTGGCTGGTTCTTAGTGGCATCCGTGTCGTCGAAACGCAAACCGGGTGTTTATATTGCCTGGACGACCGTTACCTATCGCAGTGTGCTGCTGATACTGCTGGTGGTGGCGCTCGTCCTCGGGGCAGCGATGCACTTCGCCTTCCCCCAGTTCACCGACAATACTGTGAAAGCCGCCGGCACCCTGACCACCAACCTCCTCGAGCGCATCGCCGGCCTGACTCCCCCGCCGGACAAGTCTTCTCCTGGCACCGAGAAGCAGGCGCGTTTCACAGCCATCGACGGCACCGTCAAGGTCAAGAAGTCCTCCAGCAACACCTGGATTACCGCCGACTACAACATCCCCCTCGAGAAGGGCGATGTAGTGCAGACCGGCTCGGAGGGCATGGCGAAGGTCGTCTTCAACGACGGCACCAACTACACCGTCAAGCAGGACTCCCTGATCGTGATCGAAGAGAACTCTGCCAACGACCAGCAGCAGACCCACGTGGCCGTAGCCGTCAGCACTGGAACCGTCGATCTCTCCACCGCCACCTACTCCCAAGGTTCGAAATCGCAGGTCATCGTGGCCGGGGCCACCGCCTCGCTGGCTCCCGAAAGCGCCGCCATGGTGCGCAACGATCCCAAAAGCGACCAGCACGAAATTCTCGTGAAGAAGGGCAGCGGCGAAGTTGCGCGCAATGGCGAAACCGTCCGCCTGTCCGACTGGGAGCGCGCCACCTTCAAGGCCAAGTCTGAGAAGATCGCCAAGATCAAGGAAATAGGCCCGCCGACCTCGATCTCCCCCGCCAACATGATGCCGCTATTCACCACGGAAGGGGCCAAGACGAAGGATGTCCAGTTTTCCTGGACGCCGATGACGAACGCTGTTGGCTACCGTCTCCGCATCTCCCGGAACCCATACTTCTCCTCCACCATCGTCGACAAGTCGGTCAGCACCGCCGATGTGACCGTGACCGGGCTCGGCTTGGGCGCATACTACTGGATGGTTCAGTCGCTCGATGCAAACGGGAAGGAATCGGTCGAGAGCGAGAAGAATCGTTTCACGATCATCCCCAAGGGCAAGGACGCGGTCGCAATCGACCTGGAAATCGACCCCCTGATCCAGCATGGCCACGTGATTGAAGTGACCGGCAAGACCGAAACCAACGCGCGCGTCATGGTCAATGGGCACGAGGTTCCCATCGTGACCACGGACGGGACCTTTCACTATTTCACGCCTCCGCTGCCCACCGGCGAGAGCCTGATCACCGTCACGGCGCAGAATGCGCAGGGTGGGGTAAATACGAAGCAGCAGAAGGTTGTAATCCAGTGAACCCTCCGGCTCAGCTTTCCGGAGTGCAAGACCTTTCGTGTCCGGCAGGGACGGGAAATATCCCATAGAATCAGGGAAGAAATCCTAGCCGGACAGGTAAAAACGCAGGTTCTACCGGACCGGTACGTCCGAACTGAGTGAGAGAGAAGTTAACTGTATGTCATCCAACGGATTCCATTCCAGCGCAGGGCGCTTTCACAATCTGCGGTCGCTCTTCAGCATTTTCTCCAGCGACCTGGCCATCGACCTCGGCACCGCCAACACGCTCGTGTACGCGCGTGGCAAGGGCATCGTTGTCAACGAGCCTTCGATTGTGGCCATCAACAAAAACACCGCCGAAGTTGAGGCGGTCGGCAAAGAGGCGAAAGAGATGCTCGGGCGGACACCCGGCAATATCGTCGCCATCAAGCCCATGAAGGATGGCGTCATCGCCGACTTCAAGGTCACCGAGAAAATGCTGAATTACTTCATCCAGAAAGCGCACAACCGCAAGATGCTGGTGCATCCGCGTATCGTGATCGGCGTCCCTTCTGAAATCACGCAGGTGGAAAAGCGCGCTGTGATGGACTCCGCCTACCGCGCCAAGGCGAGCGAAGTTTACCTCGTCGAGCAGGCCATGGTGGCCGCGATCGGCGCCGGCCTGCCCATCACCGAGCCCAGCGGAAACATGGTGGTTGACATCGGCGGTGGTACCACCGATATCGCCGTCATCTCCCTCAGCGGCATCGTTTATTCGCGTTCCGTGCGCATGGCCGGCAACCAGATGGATGAGGCCATCATGAACTACCTGAAGCGGAAATATAACCTGCTCATCGGCGAGCGCACCGCCGAGCAGATCAAGATTGAAATCGGCAGCGCCTACCCGCTCGACAAGCCCCTGACAATGGAGATCAAAGGGCGTAACCTGATAGAAGGCGTGCCCAAGACCATCACGGTCGACGACAGCGAAATCCGCGAAGCGCTCAGCGAGTGCGTTTCCACCATTATGAATGCGGTGCGTGTGGCGCTCGAGCGCACGCCCCCGGAGCTCTCCGCCGATATCAGCGACCGCGGCATTGTGCTCACCGGCGGTGGCGCCCTGCTGAAGAATCTGGACAAGCGCATCCGCGAAGAAACCGGCCTGCCGGTCTCGATCGCCGACGATCCACTCTGCAGCGTGGTGCTGGGCACCGGAAAAATGCTCAGCGACTTCAAGCTGCTGCGCAAGATCTCGATTGAGTAAAGGTTTCGAGTTTCGGGTTTCAAGTTTCTGGTGCGCTGTTGGAGACCGCGATCGCCCGAACGACTCGACCCCTGACTGGCTATTCCGTGCCGGACTCGAAACCTGAACCTGGAAACTTGAAACTGGTGTTATGGAATCCGTCCTCGGCCGTTACAAGAACCTGATCGTGCTCGTTTGTGTCCTGTTCGCTCAGGTCTTGGGCCTGGCCGTGCAGGTGAAGCGCACCACCGACACGGAATCCTCCCGCCTGATCCGCATCTGGGCTGTCAACTCCGTCACACCCTTTGAGAAAGTTCTGAACTGGATGCATAACTCCAGCTGGAACGTCTGGCACAACTATTTCTACCTGCGCGGTGTGCGTGCCGAAAATCGCAGCCTCAAGGCCGAGATTGAGCGTCTGCGCATCGAGCAAGTCCGGCTCAACGAAGATGCCGCGCAGGCGCGTCGTCTTCAGGCCCTGTTGGCTTTCAAGGAGCAGTTCATCTCGCAGACCAGGCCCGCCCAGGTGATCGGTTCCAGCGGCAGTGAACAGTCGCGAGTGATTTACATCGATAAAGGAGAATCCGACGGCCTCAAGCCGGACATGGCGGTCATCTCCGTCGACGGTATCGTGGGCAAGGTGCTCAAGGTTTTCCACTCGACTTCGCAAGTTCTGCTCATTGACGACCAGAGTAGCGGCGTCGGAGGCATCCTCGAAAAATCCCGGCTGCAGGGCATTGTGCGCGGCACTCGCTCGGGCGAAGTGGTACTCGAGCACATCATGAGTGACAATCCCGTGCAGCCCGGCGAACTTGTGCGCACCAGCGGCGGCGACCGGATCTTCCCGAAAGGCTTGCCGGTTGGCACCGTCTCGCAGGTCGGGAACGGTCCTGACCTGTTCTTGACCATCCGTGTTCGTCCGGCGGCAAACCTCAGCAAGCTTGAAGAGGTGCTTGTTGTCACGAAGCTGGTCGAGCAGGAACCCACGCAACTCGAATCCGGCCCTGTCCGCGCCGCCGATATTCTGGCTCAGCGCCTGCCATCTGTCCCGGATAAGCCGCCAGCCACCGATCCGGCCAAAGCCGCTGGCGATGGCGCGAAGCCCGCTGCCGAAACCGCGAAGCCGGCCGCTCCTGCGGCCAGCAAGCCTGCAAAGCCTGCGGAAGCCGCGACCGCACCGAATACGAACGCGCTGAACCCGCCGAAGTCAGACGGAAGAATTCCGCCGAAACCGCAGGCGCAGGTGGTTCCGCCTGCGAAGGCCGTACCGAGCCCTGCGGCCCCGGCTACGACTCCGCCAAGCCCTCTGAAACCAGCCACGGAAAAGGGCCTTGCGCCGGCGCCTGTGAAGGTTGCCGATCCGGCCCTGCTCCCTCCTAAACCGAAGCCGCCCGCTCCTCCTGCCAACGCTCAAACCCCAGCCCAGGACGGTCCGCAATAACGTGCCTATAACCTACACATCCGGGGAACAGGTCGAGGTATATCGCTTTAATTGGCCGATCACCATCGGAGTGCCCGCCACGGCCCTGTTTCTGCAGGCTTGGCTGCCGCGCCACTTTTCCTTTTTCGCAATGCTCGATCTCCCCCTCCTGGTGACGATTTTCTTTGGAATTTCGCGCCGCAATCCGATCTCGGGGCTCCTGACCGGCAGCGTTATAGGTGTGTTTCAGGATGCGCTGACCTCGCTTCCCATTGGCATCAACGGCATCGCCAAGACCGTGGTCGGCTATGGCGCCTCCTCCCTGGGCGTAAAGCTGGACGTCGAAAACGCGGGCGCGCGCCTGCTCGTGACCCTGGTGTTCTGTGTCGCACACAAAATCGTCTATTTCATGGTGGCTCGGGGCCTAGTGAACCTGAGCATGCAGTGGAGCTGGCCGCACGAGCTGTGGGCGGCCTTTATCAACGCCATCGTTGGAGTCTTTCTGTTCTTTGCCCTCGACCGTTTCAAGCAGAGAACCTAAAGCCAGTCGTTGGTCGTTGGTCCTTGGTCGTTGG
>OEKN01000030.1_pt1 | contig 19061 bp, 14 predicted proteins | sample 1503361 | NCBI WGS metagenome assembly OEKN01 (sample SAMEA104379592, study PRJEB20068) | metagenome | biome: 1000743; feature: 77; material: 1998 | place: USA | collected 2012 | depth 25 m
TTGTCATTCCGAGCGGAGCGAGGAATCTCGTTCCTCGCTGGCACCGGGCGCATCAGATTCCTCGCTCCGCTCGGAATGACAACCTCTTCCATCAGTAAGATTCTCCCACAGCGCTTTTTGCTTCGCGATGCTCGGGCATGATGCGGCCGCCTCGGCGAAAAACGTACGTCTCCCCACGCCAGAAAAAACGCCGGCTGGTGTAGCTTCCCACCCAGATGAGAAAGCCGGCCAAATCTCGCAGAGGGTAAAGCCAGCAAAGAGCAGCAGAACGCGGGTCTTTCGCAATCCCCCAACCCACCGCAACCGACTGAATCATGCGATTCACGAATGCTGTTGCCAACAACCAAACCGCCAGCGTCCAATGTCCCAGGCCCGCAGCGGCCACAAATCCCAGAATCCCGAAGGGCATCGCGAAGGTCAGCCCGGTGCCCAGATGTCCCGCGGGGCGCGAATAGCGGGTGCTCTTCATCCAGCGCAATTGGTCGCCCAGCGTGCGCAGCGCAGATCGTGGTGTCAGCACGTTCTTCACAATGTGGTGGGAGAGCGCGACCTTGTACCCCTTCGCCCAGATCCGGTTGCCCAGTTCGAAATCGTCGGAGTAGTAGTCGGCCGTGACCGCAATGCCGCCGATGGCATCGATTGCATCCCGCCGCACCGTCATCGCCGGGCCAAGCGCAAAGCGCATGCCTTCGACCATGTCTGCCACCATCACTCCCGACGACATTTCGACGGAGAGGCCGAGGGCTTCGAGCGATGACCAGAAGTCGGAGGCGGGCACGCCCCTGTACATGCAGGTAACCAGTCCAACGTTGGGATCGAGAAGTGGTGGAATCGTGTTGCGCAGGAAGTCGGGCGCCACGCGCACGTCGCTGTCGCTGATCACAAAATAGGATCGGTTCGTGGCAGCAATCATCTTCTCGAGCGAAAACACCTTGGCATTCGGCCAACTCGGCGGACCCGAGAGAATCACCTTACTCTTAATCTCCGGATGGCGGGCGCGCACGCTTTCGGCAACCTGCAGAGCGGGATTCTCAGCGTCCCGCGCGCCAAAGATGATTTCGTAATCCGGATAGTCTTGCAGAAAAAAGCTCTCCAGATTCTGCTCAAGTTCCGCTTCCATGTTGTGAATGGGTTTCAGAATCGTGACTGGTGGAAGCGAACCGGCCGGCACATTCAGGGCTTTCTCCTGCGCTGGTTTGGCTCGGCACCGATAACGAAGCGCAGCCAGCAGCGTCATGAGCAGAAAGATTGTGGAACTTGCAATGCCTGTGAGAGAGATGGCGAGGGTGAGCTTCAGCACAGCGCCCGAAACGGACCCACTCACCATGGTGACGTTCATAGGAAAGAAGGAAGCTACAGCGGTCGAGATCGAGATGCAAGAAGGTTGGGGATCATGGCTGGCGATTCGTCAGAATGGATTTCCCCCCCACCCGCGCCAGCCTGAAAAAGGGCTTGCCTGCTAACTCTTCCGGATCATCCTGGTCCGTCCACAGAAAGACCTGGGCAGATCCCGCCCACAATGCGGCAAGCGACTCGGGCGTCTCAAAAACTCGCGGTGCGTCGGGAAATTTGGATCCATACCAGAGGTTGCCGCTGGGCTCGTGCAAAACATGCACGGGATAGCCGGTATAGAAATTTAAAGTCGAAGCCTGATGATACTGGCCATCGACCACGATCACGTCGCCCGGCCGGTAATGTTGCCGGATCGCGACTGCCAGGCGGTAAGACGAGAGCACCGGCGAGAATGTGGTGAAGGCCGAATGAATGCAGGCAAACAGGCTCACCATCATCAGGGCCAGCGCGATGTTTCCTTCGGCCGGACGATTGCGGCGCCGCAGCGCCCAATTGAGAGCAGTCCCCAGCAAGAGCGCGAGCGAAGCCCCCAGCAGGGGCGCGCGAAACGCGCCCAGCGCATGCGGTGTCAGGTCGAGCACATGTCCGAGGGAGAGATCATAATCTTGCGGATTCTTCTTCAGGAGATCGGCGAGGTCTGCGCCGCGAGTCGGCAGGTGCGATACAGAAAGCAGGTACATGCCGACGATGAAAGCGATCACGCCAACACTCAACAACACGGTCGAGGAAATCCGACCGGCCCTCCGGATCGAATCCGTTTCCGCCGAATTCGTCTCCCGCCCAAGCCAGCCGCCCACCAGCAGCGCCAATCCCGGCAGTGCCGGGATCGTGTAGTACTCCTGCCGCGTCGAGAAACTGAAAAAGCCGACGATCACAAGGGCCCAGAGAAGGAAAAGCAGGCTGGCTTTCTTTCGTCGCGTCAGATTTCCGCGCAGGTCGCGCAGACGCCTTGGAAGATCAACCAAAGCTTGCGGAAGGAATACAGTCCACGGAACCAGCCAGACTACTAGAAGCGCCCAGAAAATCCACAGAGGCACCGTGTCATAACCGGCCGGTACGCGCTTATTCAGGAAGCGGTAAATATGTTCGTTCACAAAATAGAACCAAAGAAAACCCCGCACACTGCCCTGGCTGGGGTTGCGCACGGCAGCCAAGATGTGCCAGGGCGCCGCGATTACAAAAAAAACCAGCGTGCTCGACAGCAGTCGCAATTTCAATAAATGGCGGAGATTTCCGGTGAGCATCAGGTACAAACCGATCGCGCCTGCCGGAAACACCAGTCCAATCAGCCCCTTCGTCAGGACATTGAGGGCGCAAGTCGTCGCAAAACCCCAGCAGGTGAGCCGCGAAGGCGTTTCTTCTTCAAGCGAGCGCAGGAAAAAGTAATATCCGAGCGTCAGCCACAAGCCAACCAGCACATCGGGAATGAGAAATCGCGTAAAGATGTACGGTCCGATCGAGGTCGCAAGCACGATTCCCGAGTAGAGTCCGCCGAGTTCGCCGTATGCGTACCTGCCCAGCCCGTAGGTTGCCAGCAGCAGCGACAACACGCCCAGCATGAGCGGCAGGCGCGTACTCCAGTCACTGATCCCGAAAACCGTGTAGCTCGCCGCCAGGCTCCAATACATGAGAGGAGCCTTTTCCAGGTACCGGATGCCATCGGTGTACATCGTCACCCAATCGTGACGAACGAGCATCTCCCGCGCAGCTTCGGCATGAATGGTATCCACATCATCGAGCAACGCGGGCGTGAACATGCTCGCGAAATAAATCATGCCCCACAGCAGGCCGATGATCAGGAGGGATTTCGAACGGGGGATGGGAGTGGATGCTAATCCTGAAGAATCGCCGCGGGCACCGGGTTTCTCATCCCGCAGGGTTAGGGACAGGTTCATGCGCGGTTCCGCAAACCCCGTGATTATACGGGTCGGAGAAAGAACCGATCAACCAACTAGCATCAGTGTTCAACGCAGCCGGCGGCCAGCGATTTCTTGGCCAGCACCTCGCGAACCTTCGCCGCCAGTGATTTCAGCGTGAAAGGCTTTTGCAGAAAATTCTTCCGAATGTTCAGGATGTTGTGCCCCAAAACCACGTTTTGGGAATAGCCCGATACAAACAGAACTTTCATCTCCGGATACTTCTCTGCGAGGAGCTCCGCCAATTGTCCCCCGCTCATTCCCGGCATCACGACATCCGTAACTATCAGGTCGATGGGCCCCTTGTGCCGGGACGCCGCTTCCACCGCTTGCAGTCCATCTTTCGCATCGAGGACCGTGTACCCGCAGCGCTTCAAGAACTCGCTCGCCGGATGCCGAACGGCATTCTCATCTTCCACCAGGAGCACGGTTTCCGAGCCATGCAGGTCCACGGTCGCGTGTGCGCCATAGACGTCGCCCGCCTTGCGGGCACGCGTCTCTACTCGCGGAAAATAGATCCGGAACGTCGTTCCCATTCCCAACTCGCTGTACACCCAGATAAAGCCGCCGCTTTGCTTGACGATCCCATAGACCGTCGCGAGCCCTAGTCCGGTACCCTTTCCTTTTTCCTTGGTGGTGTAGAACGGCTCGAAGATGTGCGGCAGATGTTCGGCATCGATGCCTCTTCCCGTGTCGCTCACTTCCAACAGCACGTACTGCCCTGGGGGAACTACCGCTCGAGTCTGAACATAAGCGTCATCCAGTTCGACGTTTTGGGTCGCAATGGTCAGCTTGCCACCAGCAGGCATGGCATCGCGGGCGTTCGCGGCAAGGTTCATCAGGATTTGCTCGACTTGTACCGGATCGAGCTTCACCTTGCCCAAATCGGCCTGCGGCGAAATCGTCAACTCGACATCCTCCCCGATTAATCTGGGCAGCATCCTGGAAATTTCGCCCAGAACCGTATTCAAGTTGAGGATCTGCAGAGTCTGGGTCTGCTTTCTTCCGAAAGCCAGCAATTGTCGAGTCAAATCGGCGGCACGCCGCGAAGCGCTCAGGATTTCCTGCACATTGCGGTGCAGGTGATGCTCAGGACCGATCGAATCCTGCATCAATTCCGCGTAGCTGCTGATCACCAGCAGCAAGTTATTAAAATCGTGCGCCACTCCACCCGCCAGCATTCCGATCGCATCCATTTTCTGCGCCTGGAAAAGGGCTGCTTCCAGGCGGCGTCGCTCACTGATGTCGCGATCATTGGAGATGAAGTGCGTGATGCGCCCGGCTGCATCGCGCACCGGCGTGATTGTCTTCTCAACGAAAAAGGACTCCCCCGTCTTCTTCCGGTTCACCAGTACGCCCCGGTAAACCTCTCCCGCTAAGATCTTCGCCCATAATTCACGGTAGAGTTCCGGACTCTGCTCGCCCGATTTCAGGATTCGTGGCGTCTGGCCGATGACTTCCGCGCGCGCATATCCTGTGATCTTTTCAAATGCGGGATTCACATACTCAATGATTCCGGAGCTGTCGGTAATTAGCACCATATCCGCCGACTGCCCGATCGCACTGTACAGTGTGCGAAACGTGTCTTCTACTACCCGCCGCTGCTGCTCAGCTCGCCCCAGAGCAACGGCGCCACGAACGGTTCGAATCAGCGCCGATTCACTTGCACCCGGCGAAAGCTCTCCACCCGGCTCCGTACTCCCGCTATGGCTGAGCGTAGCCGGAAGAAACAGCAGGGGCATTCTCTTGCCCTGCAGTTGCAATTCCTGAATCATGCGCGCGGTTTGTGTTTCCGGTTCATCTTGCGCAAACAAAACCAGGTCATACACGTGCCTGGCCAACTTGACCTGTGCGTTCTCGAAATCCTCGCACCTGTCAACGCTGATTTCCGTCAGCTCCGCGTGCGTACGCACGAATTCCTCGAAAACTCCGGCTTGCTCTCCCATTCCGACCACCAGAAGCTGTAGCGGCCGGGAATTGCTCCGGCTGGCTTTACCCTCGGTCATCGTCTCTGCCTCTCCGTGCTCCTTACATCGGAAGCCGGAGCCTCTGGCGTTGGCCGAGGAGAGGTAGTTACGAAAATAACTTCGCTATTTTTCCCGGTTTGAAAACTGTTCCCGCCTGAGATTCTTCCCTTGGCGTACGAGAGGTCAGGACTGAGATGTGGGACGTGAGTAGACGCGCGAGCCTCTATAAGCCAGATCGCTTCGTTAGTATCCCTGGTTCAGAAGATCGCTTTCGATCACGACCACCTACGGAGAGGTGAAGTACCCCGCCCGCGATCGCAGTAGAACACCGTCCGCCTGCGCGGGGATCACGTGAACGCGGCGGAACACTTGCTTCCCGGGATCTTGTGGCACGGGATAATACAGAAGATAGGAGCTGCGCAACTCCTCATTGATCGCCGACAGAGCATCCCCCAATTGCCTCGCGTTCTTTACGATGTAATCGCGCCCGCCGGTCGCTAAAGCGAGATCGCGAAGCACCGCGTCCCCGCTTGGACTTTTCTTCGGATTGTGGGCCGTCACTGTATAAATCGCGATGCCGCGCCGCTCCGCTCTGGCAATCGCATCCGGAAGCCCATGCAGGCTCAGATCGTCTTCGCCATCGGAAAACAGAATCATGGCCGAACGATGCGGCTCTCGTTCGTCGCTAAACACTGGCTCATCACAGGCATGAAAGACGGTGTCGTAGAGGGCCGTAAGTCCGCCTGTGGGAGGGTGCGCAAGAATCTCTCCCAGCTCACCGGGATCGCTGACCGTGCGCTCCAACTGGATCTTGCCATTGAAGGTGAGGACCAATAACTGATCGTTCGGCCGCATGACCTGCTGCAGTGATCGCACCAGGGCGCTTCCGACCGCGGCCCACGACTTCACCGTCGAATCACTCAAATCCAGCACCACGCCAATCCGCAAAGGAAGATTGGACGCAGAGCGAAGTTCAAAATTCGGGATGGGCCGCCCGTCCTCGAGAACCGTGATGTCCGCAGGCGACAAATGCAGGCGCGGCCGCCCTTTCGGGTCGGTTGCGACCAGCGTCAACTGCACTTCGCTGACACGCTTGCGAACCAGAAATACCGATTCCGCGGCAAAGCTGACCAGCGACGCAAAAATGAGGAGGAGCAGACAAGGGATGCGCTTCATCCCTAGGTAATCGACACGGAGTGCTGACGCCTTTGGTGCGCAGACAAACTCTGGTAACGGATGGCTCCGGCTCGGCTTCGCATACCCGGAATCTTCCCGTATGCGCAAGTCCCTGCGGCCCGCGCCAAAAAACCCTCTCACTGCGAGGTATGCCGCGCCAGCACGCGTGTCCTGACGGACTCCGGCCCGCTGCACTCCGTAATTGACTGACAACAAAGGAAAATCCCCGCCCCAGATTAGGCCCATTTTGGCACAGAAGGTGCTTTTCGGAAAGAGGCTGCAGATTTATGTCTGGGAGCCAAACGGTCATGACCTCTCAATCCACGGATTCCGCTCACGCCAACTGGCAACCGAAACTGGTCTATGGAATGGCGGCGGTATGCCTGCTGCTGGGCCTGTCGATCGGCTACCTGTTACGCGGATCGGAATCGCCGGCGTCGGCAGCAGAAGGAGTACCCTCGCAGCCACAAAGGGAAGCCGGCCAGATGCCCTCGCTCGAACAAATGAAAGCCATGGCCGACCAAAAGGCTGAGCCCCTCCTCCAGCAACTCAAGACGGACCCGAAGAATAAGGATCTCCTTCTCCGCGTGGCCTACTTCTACAAATCGGCCCATCAATTCAAGGACGCGGCACAATACCTGGAACAGGCGCTGGTGCTGGATCCCAAGAATGTAGCGGTTCGCACCGAGAGAGCCTCATGTCTCTACTACGATGGCGATGCCGATGGCGCGCTCGCCGAGTTGCAGCAATCGTTGAAAATCAATCCCAGCGACGCCAATTCTCTTTTCAATTTGGGCATGATCCGCCTGAATGGCAAGCAGGATTCCGCCGGAGCCATTGCCGCCTGGCAGGAATTGCTGAAGACCCATCCGCGCCTCGACAAAAGAGCTGTCGTCGAGCAGATGATCTCCGAAGCACGTCAACAGAAGAGTTCCACAATGCCTTCCGGCATGACCGGGGCACACAAGGAGTAGACATGTCGAAGACCGATAACACATCGCCCGCCAATCAGTGGACCAGCGTCCAAGCCTATGCCCTTTCTGTCGTCTGCCTCCTGGTCGGGCTGGCGGGCGGATGGTTCATTCGGGGATCTCAAGCTTTAAGCCCGGCGATGACGGCTTCCCAGGCGCCGAACGAAGCCGCCCAGCCCTCCCCTGAGCAGATCAAGCGTATGGCCGAAAAGCAAGCCGAGCCTCTGCTCGCGCAATTGAAGACGGACCCGCAGAATCCCGATCTTTTAGCCAAGATCGGAAACATCTACTACGACACGCAGCAGTTTCCCACGGCCATCGAATACTATCAGCGTGCTCTGAAGGCCAAGCCGACCGATACTTCTGTGCGCACCGACATGGCCACCGCGTACTGGTACGCGGGCAATCCCGACACCGCGATCGTCGAATTCAAACATGCCCTTGCCGACGAGCCAAACAAGCCCAACACGCTATTCAACCTGGGTGTGGTCCAATGGCAGGGCAAAATGGACGTTCAGGGCGCTCTGGCAACCTGGCAAAAATTGCTCGACACCAATCCCAATTACGAAGGCAAAGAGAAGATCGTTGAGCTGATGGCGCAGGTAAGAAAGCATGCGGGCATCAAGCCAGGTACGCAGCCAAAGGCGTTAGCGGAGTAACGGCAGTCGTCAGTCTTCAGTCGTCAGCAAAAGCGCCAGCAGCCTGGGCTTGAGGCCGCGATTGGCGACTCACGACTTAGGTAGGTTTGCCTACGATCTGCGACCAGCCACTAGCTGTTGCTGACAACCGACGACCGACGACTGACGACTAGCTTTGCCTGAAGACTGGCGACTAATTTTCGCAGAACCCACGCCAGCGACCCCAAACCCGCGATCCACACAGCAAACGCAACCCGCACTACCCAGTGCGGGGCTTCTCCCACTCTGCGCAACACGAACGGTAGGAAGTTCCACGTCGTGATGTGAACGTAATCCCACGGATCCGTCGTCATGTCGTCATTGGTCAGTCCCCAGGCGTCCATCTTGCCCAGAGCAAACGCGACAATATTTTTCAAACGCAACCAGACGACGAAGGTGGGATGCCCAAGCGTGGTCATCTGGTAAATCTCCAGTGGAAGCCAGAATGCCACCGAAGCAATTTGCACGAGGGCGCTGACCGCAATCAAGCCAACACCCATCCTCCAGAACACGCGTCCCAGTTGCTCGCGATAACGCAGCAGCAATGGCGCGGAGATGAAGGCCGCCAATTGCGCCGCACTCGCGACATAACGGTCTCCCCATGCGGAGTCGCCGCTCCAAACCGTATAGCGTGCATAAAAGCTGACGTAAATCAGCACCAGCAGAGAGCTGCTGATCAGGAATGCCTTGAGCTCCGGAGCGAATTGTTTCCATCCGGCTGCAAGAACGAGCACTGTCAAAATCAGCAACGGATCGAACAGGAAAATGGATTTCTCCGGCGTAACCAATGCTCCCAGGAAACCCACGTGGAACGGCGTCTCGAAAGGATAGTTTGCCGGCAGTGAAGGATTGAGCATCCGCTGCTGCTCGCCAAACACCGTCATGTAGGTATTCAGGAAAGATCCGAATCGATAGTACTGGTACAGACGATCCACCAGCAAAAACGCCGCGTAGATCGGAAAAGCCACCGCTGCGTATGTCCGCAGCCGTGTCCATACAGCTGTGCCTCGCTCGCCACGAAACAGCAGCGCCAGCAGCAGGAAGACGCCCCCGGCGAAGACGTCCATGGCAACCGTCAGCCGGGTTAACAGGTTCAACCCGAATGCGGCTGACCCGATCACCAGCGCTCGTCGCGCACCTGACAACAGCCATTCGTATTGATACGTGAATCCCGCCAGGCTCAAAAGCAGGATGTAATTGTTTTCCATCATGTTCTGCGTGTAGTGCAGGTGAGTGGTGCACAGCAGCAACGCGAGAACCCCAGCCGTCGCCTGCGACATGGTGAATTTCAGCAACGTGAGAAAGCGAAAGCACACCAGCGCGGTAAGAACATTAACGAGAATGTTCGTCGAATAGCTGACCACGATGTTCCGCACGCTCGGATCGTTGCCGTTGTAGTCTCTGAAAATCGGAAGCTTTTCGAGAGCGGTTCCAACCATGTCTGCGGGGAGCATCAGGAGGGACTGCCCGATCCCGTACCAGGCATAGATCTTCCCCCCGCGTCCACGCAACCCGAATTCGGGATAATCGCCGGGCAGCACCGCCGGTGCCGATGTCCAGAAGGAATGGGTTGTCTGCAGGCGCCGAGCCGTGTCGGCCGAATCGACATCACCCGACTGGACGACGAACGCCATCAGCCCGGCCGACATTCCCAGGAGGAACAGGGGATTCCGCATCCGTCGGCGAACGTTTTCAAACATCGTTCGTGATACTAACTGACCCGCGGCGGCTCTCAAAACCGCGCTCATTCACTCATTGTCGATATCGAGCGGCGGCCCGTTCTCACCCGCCAAACTGCCTACATGGCCTAGTTCGTGGCTTCGAAGCTCCGCGAGCCTTCTCCCCGGTGTGACCTGGATCACATGCAGTTGTGATAAGCACTGCTGCCCCTCGCTCGCCCTCTCCTTAACTTGAAGAAAGTGGGGAAGCGTGTGCCTGCCCGTCATTGCGCAAGCCATCACAAAACAGAGGCAGATCTCAATTCATTTCCCCAGAGGCACCAATCAGACATGAGCACAGCCCAGGAATTGCGAAATCTATTCCGTCTGCGCATTCTTGAACTGGCCGCTCTCGCTTCCCTGTTCGCCTTTGTGGTGTGGCGCAGTCTTTCGCTCAAGCTTACGGTGAGGGATCTCGATAACTGGTGGCACCTGAAGGTGGGAGACTGGATTCTCCAAAACCACGCCTTCCCGCATAACGGAATTTTTTCCGCTACCGCCGCGAATCGCCCCTGGGCTGCCTACAGTTGGGGCTACGAGATCTTGCTCTCGCTTTCCTACCGATGGCAGGACATCCTGGGGATGAGCATCTTCGGCACGGTCCTCACCGTCCTGGTTGCGGCCAGCGTCTATCGAATGACGCGTCGGCTCTCCGGATGCTTTTGGATCGCCTGTCTGATCGCCACAGCGACTTGCTCCGTCTTCCTGTTCACCGTCTGTCCGCGGCCTGTCTACTTCAGCATGATCCTGTTCGCTGCGGAACTCACCCTGATTCTGGAAGCAAATCGCAGCGGCCGCATACAACCTCTGTATTGGCTGCCCCTGCTCTTCTTGGTTTGGGCGAACCTGCACATACAATTCGTTTACGGATTGGCTGTCCTCGGATTGCTGGCCGGCGTGAATCTGGCACAGAGATTGGCTGCCCGCTCAGGCTGGGAGTTGCAGCATCTTTGCGCGCCCACGCTTCCTGCCGCACCATTACTCGCAATCACGGTGGGCTGTTTTCTTGCGACCTGCATCAGCCCCTATTCATATCACCTTTACGGAATCGTCTTTGAATATGCGCACGCGAGAATTCCATACAAGATGATCCGCGAGATGCAGCCCTTGGCGTTTCAAGTGCCCAGTCACTACCTCCAGCTTCTACTTACGGGCGTGGCGTTCTTTGCGATTGGAAGGGAGAAGCGGGTCGTCGCCTTCAAATTCGCGCTGCTGATCTTCGCGACGGTGATTGGCTTCCGCATGATGCGCGATGCCTGGTTCATCTGCATGGTCGCCGCCGCCTGCATGGCAGACTTCCCAGCGAAAGACGAAGACCGGCAGCCTGCCGAGACCTGGTACGAATGGTCCGGCCTCGCCGTCTTTCTTATCGTGGCGGGCCTGCTCTTCGCTCGCGACACTGGATTCACTCGAGCAGGTCTGGATGCGCAAATCAGCAGCATATTTCCTGTCAACGCGGCCAATTACCTGCGCCGGCATCCCCAGCCTGGTCCTCTTTACAACGCGTTTGACTGGGGCGGCTTCCTGATCTGGTACACACCGGATTACCCCGTTGCCATCGATGGCCGTACGGATTTATACGGCGATGAACTGGATGCACGATTTCTTGAGACCGCCAGCGGCGACGATTCCTACGCGACCGATCCCTATCTGGATCATGCTGGAGTGGTTCTCTTGTTCCGCGACATGCCGCTGTCTGCGCTTCTGTCCACCGATCCACGATTTCAAAAGATCTACCAGGACAATTTGGCAGTCATGTTTGTCAGACAGCCACGCTCTGGGCCCGCGGCGGAACAAAGTGGGGCGCCACACTTTCCGCTGCCCGAATTGTCGAAATGAGTGTGGAAAAACGAGTGCTCGTTCCCAACGAACCGCGTAGGGACAGGGCGCCCTCGCTTGTCCGGCCGGGCAAAGCCCGGCAGATTCTTTTGCCTACTCGCCAGCTATCACAAGTGCATCGTGCCGTTGTCGGCGCTGAATAAAGAAACCGCACGCCTTCGGACGCTCCGGCAAAAGTCTTCTCCTTGAACAGTGATGATCTCAGGCGCTGAAGCGCAGTAGGTTTTTCACTGGCGCAGGGGCACGACTTAGGGTTGTGCCCATCGTCATTTTTTTGAAATTGGGTCTTTTTCCGCAGTCTGTGGAGGCGTATCAAGAAAGCTGTCGGGCTGCGCCCCGGCTGGAGAGGCGAGGGCGCCTGTCCCTACGCGATTGTTGCTCGAACGTCGGCACTCACCGATCGGTCAGTTCTTCGCTACGCTGCCAGTTCCGACCAGGGTCACAGTCCCATTCGGATTATGCGCGGCGCCGTGACACGTGAGCGTACAGGTATTCGGTCCCTGGTTGTAAGAGATCGGCGCACCGGCGTTCGGGGCCACGACGTTGGCGTCGAAGCTGATCAGTCTCTGGCCCGACGGATTTGAACTGGTATTCCCGACTCCGTGCCCCGTGTGGCAGGTCGAACAACTGAAGCCTGCATTGATGTGTTGCGCGTGCTTCGCAAAACTCGCATTCTGCAGCACATTGGAAAGATTGTGGCACTTCCCGCACATGGCATAAGGGCCGTTCACGCCTAAATCGGGATTGGGAAACAGGTTCGTGACCGGCTGCCCGGGCGCCATCGCCTGGCTTAATTCGTACCGCCGCTCCAGAATATGTCCCCACTTCGACCCGTGCGGACCCGCTGGTCCCGTGCCACCAAACTCGCGATTGTCATCGCTATTGTGGCAATCCGTGCAGTAAATCTGCATGCCCATCGCCCGGCCCTTCGTGATGCCGTCCAAGTTGAGCATATTCGGGAGTAGGCTCGGCTGCGGCAGCGAGCTTGTCCGCGGATGAAATACCGGGTGGCTGGAGCCGGCCGTCGCCCCAAATTGCGGAATGAGATTCTGACGCTCTAATACTGCAGCCATCCGCGCCGGCCCGTATCCGTACTGCGAGGCCTTGGGACGACTCTTCGCATTGGCTCCATGGCAGCGCAAGCAAGTCTGGAACTGATATTGTGCCGGCCGCACGATGGTCACTCCATCTGTTTCACTGACGCCCCACACGTCCTTCTGAGACGCCCGCAGCAGTGGCGCTGATACCATTGCGCTTCCACCCGACCCGATCGCATGCGGTTCGTGGCAATCAGTGCATCCGGTTTGACCGGTGGTGTTGGCGGTCGCCGTGAGTGCGTTCCGGTTGTGCGCCGAAGCCTGCAGCCTCGCCTGGGTAGCCCCGGTCGATATAGGATGCCCAACCTTCGCGTACTCCGCTGCGACATTGAGACTGGCCATCGCCTTTACCGGTCCCACCAGTCCTGGAGCCATGGCTGTCGTACGCGTGAACGGATTCGCGCTCGCCACCGTGACCGCTCCGCTCATGCCTCCCGTGTGACAGTTCAGGCACACCTGATCACCTGCTCCACGTAGCAGCCAACTTGCGCCAGCGGCGTTGTGATCCGTGTGGCAAGAAAAGCACGCGTTCATACTCAGGGTTGCATACGGCAAGTTCTGCACGGTCGCCCCGTTCGTCGCGTGGATACTCGCGCTCCACCCAGCCAGAGGATTGGTCTGATTCTGCACCACCCGATTCGGATCGTGGCACGCCAGGCACATCGCGCCGTTCACGCTATTCTTGGCAAGAAAGTTCTTGGCGATGGGATCCGTAGCTTCCACGTGCGGGTTGTGACAAGACGTGCACTCGATATTGCCATTCACCAGTTTGATTGTGCCGGTGGGATCGGCCGTCTGGCCATTGGCCGATAGTGTAGCGACGAGGCTGGGTCCGTCTTTCAAGGGAGTCAGCACGCTAATGGGATGTGAGGATTGAAGATTATTCGCGAATACATCGGCGGCATACATTTTGCCCAATGTCGCCACCTGTCCAGAGACCAGCGTTTGCCCCACCGCCACCGTGCCATCGTGGCAGCTGAGACATAAATTGCTGTCAGCCCCCAGCACAGGCTGTTCTCCAACCTGGTTATAGGTCGTGCTGGTGTACAGGTTGTAGACCTGCCGAGTCAGTGTCTGGTTCCACAGCGCCTTGCCGGTAGGGAGACCGGAATGTGGAGCATGGCAGTAAGTGCACGAACCCGGACGTGCGCCCGTAATCGGTGATGGGCTGCCCGGAGAGAGATCGTGCATGCCGATCACGTCTCCTGTAATCTGCGCGAATGATGTGCCGCTCGCCAGCACGACGCATGCGAACAGGAGTTTCAATTTCACTGGCTTCCTCCCGCGCGAGACCGCTTGCCCGCACCGTAATAATGAAAAACCTGAATTCGCCGGTTGAACGAATCGACTACAAAAATCCGGTCTTGCGAATCAATCGAAAGCCCGGCCGGCAACTGGAACTCTCCCGCTTCCGTGCCCCGGCTACCGAAGTAATAGAGCAGGTCACCCTGGCGATTGAAGACTTGCACCATGCCCCACAGTCCGTCCACGACGTACAGGTCACCTTCGGAGTCGACTCCGACTCCTTTCGGACGAAACATTGTGCCGGTGCTGTCTCCAACGCCACCAATTGCAAACTGGAACTGTCCTGACCGATCTAGAACCTGAACGCGAAAGTTCATGGCGTCAACCACGATCAGGTTGTTCCCATCCAGCCGCAATTCGGTTGGATAATTGAACTCTCCATTTCCACGGCCGTTCCTGCCGAACGTCTGCAGCACCGACCCCTCCATGTCGAGCATGAAGATCTTGTCCCGCAGAGTGTCGGTTACGTAGATCCGCTGCGCTTTCGCATCCACCGCGATTCCGGTAGGCCGCTTGAAGAAGCCTTCGCCGCCTTTCAAGCTGCCAATCATGCGTTGGTATTTGCCGTTGGCGTCGAACACGAATACCTTGCCAGCTTCCGAATCCGTCACATAGATGTTGTCGTTTGCGTCCACGGCAACACACTGGGGAGCAAGCATGGGATCTTTGATATCGTCAGCACGCGAGAGGAATTTGTACTTCTTTTCCGCGAAATCGAACACGTGAATCCCCATGGCGCCGGGGTCACTCACGATGACACGGCCGTGAGAGTCGGTGACCACGCTATAGGGGCGGATCATGGTTCGGAAGTCCGGTTCGCCCGCCACAAAGTCCACCAGCCGCGACCAGAAACCTCGTTTGGGTTTTACTTCGTTCTCGGCGCTGAAACTGCGTTCGTAGGTCAGCTTGCGGCCACCCTCGAGTTGCAGATCCGGCGGAGATTGTGGTCGGGCGACCGGCTTGGTGGGCTTGAACGCCGCCGCCAGTATCACTATCAGCATCACCGTAGCGATTTGAAGGCTCTTACGCAATCCAGGCTCCATCGCTAAAAGAAATTGAAGGAACGCGAGAAGCCCACGAAAAACGAATTCACGTTAGCCGCCGGCAATCCCGAAGTGCTGAAACCTTGCAGCAAGCGTCCGTAGCCGGCTGAGAATGTGAGCTTTCTGAGTTGGTAATTGAGGTTCGCATTGATCTGCTCGCTATCGTTCCAGGACGCAATGCCGCCCGTGGAAGTGTTGCTTCTCGCCTTCGAGAAACTCGCTCCCAGCGAGAGTCTGCGAGCCGGACTTGCACCCAGCGAGAAAGAGTAGCTGTGCCCGCCATACAAAAGGACCCACTCGGGGGGGATCGCCCCAGGCGGCAGGCCCGGAGGCAGCGCGGTCACCCCACCCGCGCCTAGCAACCCGAAGCCATCAGATTTCGCATAACTGCCCGCGAAAGTATAGTGATGCAATCCCAAGCTCGTGGAATAGCTCTGGCTGGTGTTTCCCGTATGAGGCTGTGCGGTAAGAGCGCTTCGCGACCCCGCCGCGCTCGCGCTCCACACCATGCGTCCATCCCACAAACGCCGCCGAACGTTGCCCGTATAGACGTAGAAAGAGTTCGTATAGGTAATCAGGTAGGCCTGCACGTTTTGCGCGTAAGTGAAATCCGCGCTTACGTTCCACCGCTGTATGGCGCGATTGAATGCCAGGTTCGTGGAGAAGCCGATCGAATTCCCGTTCGTGTAGTCGCCGTTGCTGTCGGTCACGTTCGCCGAGGCGCTCAGGAATCCACCCAAGGCGCCCGTAGAATAGGTAATGCCACCACCGAAGGTATTCGCTCCGTAACTCGTTCCCAAGTACGTCTGCTGGCGGCGCTGCGCATCCGCTTCTACTTGTACGCCGTGTCCCACTACATAGTTCGCTATGCCATTAATCGAAAATGCGTTGGAACTGAGGTTTGACTGCTGGTACACGCCGCCGATAGTCGGTGTTCCACTGGTCCCGGCGCCGGGCAACAGCGATTGATACAGCGCGCCCGTGAGGCTGTCGGTATAGGACATGCCCACTGAAAAATTCAGTTTCTGAGTGGGATTCACCCCGGCATTTGCATTCACCGTATCGACAGTTCCATGGTAGCCGGAGCCCAGGTAATTGGAACTGATATAGGACCGGCTGAACGAGGATCCAAATGACCCATGCATCGGGAGCAGGTGCGAAGCGCTGAATGTGAACGAGTCATTGTTCGAATGAACGTGCTGCACTGTCTCGGTTCCAAACACCAGTGGAATATTCGAATCGGAATTCCCAATGTTGTAACCCGCGCTCAGATTGAATCCTGCGATCATATACCCCGAGCGCAACGCCAGGTTGTGATAGGTATTGTTCCCATTCAGATCTGTGCCGGGCACAGAATAATCGCCATGACCATCGCTGAAGGTGGCGCTGAGACTGGGCCAGTCCGGCACAAAAGCGCCCCACCCGATGTTGAAGCCTTGCCCGCTGCTGCGCGTGGTGTAGTTCTGCAATCCCGGCAGATTCAGAATCCCCTGGCTGTCCCAAGATTTCGAAAATCCGATAGACCCGGGAAAGTGGCTGCCGCTGAAAAGATTGCTGGTGAAATCGAAACCACCGTCATTGAAGATGGAGCGCGAGTCGGAATTCTGACGAGACTGGTTATAGTAGGGCGAGAGATTGAAATTGAGAAAATTAGGATCGTAATAAGAGCCCGAAAGAGTTCCGTTGCCGCCAACACTCAACCCGTGACTGGAATTAGTTTGATTTCCATAAACGCCGTTGTACCCGGCCGACATGATACCGTTCAGATTAAGGCTGAGATTGTCCCCCACTTGCACCTGGGCTGGCGCTCGAAGTGCGAGCAGGAGTAGCAGTCCAAAAACGCTGCATCCTCGAAATCGAAATTGACTTGCCATGTTGTACCAGCTTCCGGCTGTATTCACAGCACTTCGATCTTGGCTTTCTCCTTCAGTTTCTTATCCAGATTGGCGCGGACCTGGTTCGTCTTGGTTTTCGCCAATTGCTCGATCAACTGCCCCTTTACTTCTTCGAACCTCTTCTTGCCGGCCAGAACGTGTTTATTCAGCCGGACTATGGTGTAAATGTTTTCCACCTGGAGAATGCCGGTGACCTGCCCGAGCGGAAGATTGCTGAGCGCTTGCGCCACGACGGGCGCCAGTTGAGCCCGGGCAAGTGGCTTGTGGTCCCCCATCATCACGCGGTAGTCGTCTTCTGATACTTTTTCCGCCAGCAGCCCGAACTCTTCGTAAGTCTTCGAGGCCTTCGCCTTGGGCAGGGTTTCTTCCGCTCGCTTCCGCGCCTCCTGCACCTGTGCCGGCGTCGCCTTTTCCGGCGGTATGAACGAAATCGTCTGGATCGAGAAAGTTTCGGGATACTCAAAGATGCTCGGATTCTTGTCGTAGTAGGCTTTCGCTTCCACCACGGAAACCTCGGACTTGCTGTTCACTTCCGCGTTCAAGAATTGCTCGATCAGCAGAGAGCGCCGGATCTTCTCGCGCATCGCCTGCTCCGATCCCTTGAACTCCACCTGTACGAAACTCTTGTAATCCTCTGCGCTAGGAAACTGATTGCGGAAATCAGCTTCCGCGCGGTTCAGGCGCGCTGGACTGATCGTCATCTTGCGCCGCTGCGCTTCCTGGTACACCAGTTCCTCAAAAATGATCATCTGCAGTGCGCCCTTGCGGATCTCGGGCTCGAGTTCCTTGGGGACCGTTCCGCCGTGTTGGCGCGCGTAAGGAAATATGGTGAAGATTTCGCGCTGCAGATCGCGATCGGTGAGTACCGCACCATTCACCCGGGCAACGGGCTTTACCGCGGCCTGCATCGAGACTGGCGGCGCGGTGACGGCCGCCGTCGATGCGTGCGATGCCACCTGGGCAGACATTGCGACACTCACCAGGAGCACTGCGCCGATCACAAGTGCGGATTTCATCGCTTCCTCGCTCCTCCACAACTCCGAAAATCAGGGGAGAGAGCAACTCTCTCCCCTTCCGAGTTGAGGCAATTAGAACGTCGTTCCAGCGGTGCTGCCGTTCATCTCATTGGCTTCACCACCATGGCACTGGCGGCAGAACTGCGCCGTCTGGTTGGAGTTCGGCGTCGTGCTGGCCGGGTTGTATGGACCACGTACGAAGAACATCGTCGCGTAGTTGCCCGCAGGCAGCCCCGAGCTGCCACCAGTCTTCACTACCGACACGTTCATCACGTGCTGGTGATGGCAGCTGGTGCAGGTCACTACGGGGCTTCCGTTGTACGCGCTGGGTCTGACGAAGAAGCCGTAATTCTGCACGAACTGGTACATCTTCGTTCCAGCGGGATACGTGATCGCTCCATTGACAATGGTGCAATCCCAGTCATAGTTTCCGCCGCAGCTGATCTTGGCGTTCAGTCCCACCGGGTGATCGTTCAGGTAATTGCCGGTAGAGGAACCATCGGCGCCAAGCAGGGTCGGGATGTTGTTGAACTTCCCGTAACTGCTGGGCAGCGTCTCAAACACCGCGTTCTTCATCATCGCGCCCTTTGCCAGATTGCCATCATGGCAGCTCAGGCACTCGGTGATGTTGGTGTCCGGAGTCGTTGCGTCCAGACCCGGTAGGGTCTCGGTCCAGCCGCCGCTGGCATCGCCGAACTGCAGACTTTGGCCGACCAGAGAACCGAGGTCCTGGCCCCAGAGGGCGTGGACGCCGGCTTGTGCGTATGCGGTCTTGGCAGCGCCGTTGCCGTATGCGCCGCTGTGCGGTGCGTGGCATGCCGCGCAGCCGCGACCGTAATTGAGGTGCGCACCGAGAACGTCGGTGCTCGTAGTTGTGATCTGCGCCATCGCAAAACCCGCCACGGCGAAGATCGCGAGCAGAACAAAGAGCGCTTTCTTCATATGTATAAGACCTCCTGATGTGTTCGAACACTGCATATCTGTTGCCTTGCTGCTTTCCTACAATTGTTGCTTTCGGTTAGGGCGCTGCCGGCAGCGTCCTGTCCCGTTCTGGCGCCCAAACGGAAGCGCCAAGAACTCTTCTCTAC
>OEKN01000140.1_pt2 | contig 18901 bp, 15 predicted proteins | sample 1503361 | NCBI WGS metagenome assembly OEKN01 (sample SAMEA104379592, study PRJEB20068) | metagenome | biome: 1000743; feature: 77; material: 1998 | place: USA | collected 2012 | depth 25 m
TTCGTGGACAAAGGACGCCTGCAGCCTTTGCTCGAATCGATACCAGTGAAGGTGATCACCAACGACAAAATTGCGCTCTTCGGAGCGGCGCGCTATGCCGCTGTCAAGGGAGCGCCTCTGCTCAGTTCAAAATGAACCATTCATCCGATCTTCGCATTTTCCCCGATCGCGACGCCTTGTTTCAGGGGGCCGCTGATGAATTTGTGCGCCAGGCGAACGCCTCCGTCGCCGACCACGGCCGTTTCACGGTCGCGCTCGCGGGAGGCTCCACTCCGAAAGGACTCTACAGCCGGCTCGCCACCAACTCCGCGCTTCCCTGGGACAAAATCTACTTCTTTTTTGGCGACGAGCGCCACGTCCCTCCCGACGACCCAGAAAGCAACTATCTAATGGCCCGGGAGGCCCTTCTCTCCAAGGCTCCGATCCCGGCACAGAACATTTTCCGGGTTCCCGCCGAGAACCCGGACGCCGCACAAGGTGCCCAGGCCTACGAAAAGACCCTGCGACAATTCTTCAACTCGCCTATCCTGCCGCGTTTCGACCTGATCCTGCTCGGCATGGGTCCCGATGGTCACACCGCCTCCCTGTTCCCCGGAAGCAAAGCCTTGCAGGAAAAATCTCGTTGGGTGGTTTCCAATTGGGTGGAGAAGTTCAAGACCGACCGCATCACTTTTACTCTGCCAGTGCTGAACAACGCAGCGGTTGTAATGTTTCTCGCCGCTGGAGAAGACAAAACGGAAACGCTCAAGGAAGTTCTGCAAGGGACGAAGCCGGGAGGGCAGTTTCCCTCAAAACTTGTTCGCCCCGCCGATGGAAAGCTGATTTGGATGGTCGATAACGCCGCTGCGGGAGCGCTTTCAGGAAGCAGCGCAGCACATTAAGGCATCTCCTGCTGTCGCCTGTTATTCAGGTTATTCGGGAAGTGGGCCACGTTGTTCGAAGAGCAGGAGCTCGGTTGAGGAGCGTCCCGTTTCTTAATGCATGTTCCCGGAACTACGTCGAAAGGCTGGCGTTCACCCGCCTAGGCAGCGCTGCCGCGCCAGTCGGCAATCTCTTTCAAACCATCCCCGAACGAATGCTCGAACAGCCGCACCATATGCCGCGAGTGCTCGAATTCGTGGATGTCGGCCCAAACCTCAGCCTGCCAGGGAAGGTCGTGTGTCGCAGACTCGCCGCAGGTCGCACACCGGGTGTGCAGGCGGGTTGAGATCACGCGCTCGCCGGGCACCGCCCGGGGTCCATCGGGCAACTCGATAAAGATGCAGCGAACCTCTTCGATTTCCTCGTTGGGTCCAATCAGATGTTCATACCGCAGCAGATATCCGAAGCCCAGTTTTCGAGCCTCCATTTCGGCCTCGGCGCGCGTGTGGAAGGGCCCATATTCGGCCCGCAACTGATCGGTCGAGTCGCAAGCCATCCAGAATGATTCCTTGTAAGCCATTCCTACCTCGCCTGGGTCGTGAGCGGAACTCGCTGGGAGCGAGTCTCTGGTAATCCAGCCGCATCACTGCAATTGGCGTACCGCTCCGGAACACGCGAAACCGTCTGTGCCCACGGCAAATCCAGAAACTTGCCGCCTTCACCCTTTTAAGAGAATGCAAGAATTTGCAGAATGTTTCCGGCAACAGAACTACTCGGTAAATTTGCTGAGTGAGTCGTAGGGACGGGCGCCACGTCTGCCTCAATGGGCGGCGGCCCGGGTTCATCCCGCCGCGGCAAAAACCGCCGCGGCTGCACAGGCGAGGGCGCCTGTGCCCGCGCAGGTTCGAGCGTACGTGAGGCAAATCTCCGCTAGAACCGAATCCCACGTCAACTTCCGAGCGGCTATCCCTCAACTAGCCACTCGGAAGCTGTCCGTGTCCCAGTGCAGCGCTCCAGTAAGGTTGGCGGCTCCAGCCAAGGCGGAGCAATCGTCGTCTTACCAGCCCCTACCGCCCGGCGTAGGCCATTCGCGCTATTTGCGCCTCGGCTCCGGACTGAGTTTCCACATCAGCGAGCCTTGACGCCCAACTCGCGCCTCCATGGTTCGCCACATAGAGCGCAAGTTCCAGACGACTCCACACCCCAAGCTTGTCGAACGCGGTACGAAGGTAATTTTTTACGACTTGCTCGGTGGTGCCAATAATTTTTGCGATTTCCCGATTGGTCAGGCCTTCCCACACCAAGGTGGCGACTCGGATTTCCTTTGCGGTTAGCTGATCGCGTGGTTGCATGATTGCTCCTTGGCGAACGCAGCCGTCGCCAGCTTGACTCGTTTCCGGCCCTCGGTGATGCCGGCCCGCAAAAACAATGTGCGGAGGTGCTGCTTCACCGTGCGCGGACTGATGTGCAGGCTTCCGGCAATTTCCTTGTTGCTGCATCCCTGGGCGAGCAGATGCAGGACTTCCTCATCACGCGGCGTAATTTTGATGGCATCGAGATTGATTATTGACATTCCCTACTCCCGAACTGGGTTAACGAACACGGCCTATCGGAAAGCACGCCTTTCGCCAAACCTTCGCCAACCAGCTTGCCCCATTTTTCCTACGACTTACGCGCCAAGGGTCACACCACACGGGTCATGCTTATCCGTTTTTGGGCTTAAGGGCACTCCCACAGGTCCGGAACGGGAGTCCCCAGATAAATCATCTTTCATCTCACACTGCGTTTTTCATCTCACAGTCCAGACGGTCGACTCTTTCAGCTTTTCTTAATGTTTTGTTCTGTATGCTTAGGCGCTGAAAGCCGGAGGAAGGGGACTATGAGGATCTTTGGCGCTTCGGGCACTCGCCTTGCAACCACGCGGTTGCCTTACCTCTGCGCGGTTTTGCTCTTGAGCTCAGGAATGCTGGCGCAGTCTGAGCCCAGCGCGCCTGCCGGCAACAACCCTCCCTCGAATGCCGGCGCTCCGCTCACCTTGACGCTGCAGGATGCGCTCCAGCGTGCCCACGTCAACAGCCATGAATTCCGCGCCGCGCTGACCGAACTCGGCCTGGCTCACGAAGACAAAGTCCAGGGACGGGCCGCACTCCTCCCCGGCGTTAACTACAACAACTCATTCATCTATACCGAGGGCAACAACACCCGTTCCAATACTCCAACCTTCATCGCCAACAATGGGGTCCATGAATACATCAGCCAGGGCAACGTGCATCAGGATTTCTCCCTGGCAACTTACGGCCAGTATCGGAAGGCCGCCGCGCTCGAGGCGGTCGCGAAAGCGCGCGCAGAGATTGCCACCCGCGGGCTGGTCGTAACCGTAGTCAAGGCGTATTACGGTTTGGTGGTCGCGCAACGCAAGTACGGCACCGAACAGCTTGCCGCCGACGAGGCTCGCAAGTTTCTCGACATCAGCCAGAAGCTCGAAAAGGGAGGCGAAGTTGCCCACTCCGATGTGATCAAAGCCCACATCCAATTCGAGCAGCAGCAGCGCGATCTGCAGGAAGCTCGCCTGGAGATGGGCAAGAGCCGCCTCGAGCTTGCCGTCCTGCTCTTCCCCGACTTCAACGAGAATTTCAACGTGGTCGATGATCTACAGATGCCGCAAGCCCTCCCCCAATTTCCCGAAGCGCAAGCCATGGCGGGTCGCAAGAATCCTGATCTCCGTGCCGCGATCGCATCCGTGCAAGCCGCCAATCACGAAGTCACGAGCGCCTGGGGAAATCTGATTCCATCGGCGACCGTCGACTACTTTTACGGAATCGATGCCAGCCACTTCGCCACCCGCCAGTTCGATCCGATCGCAAACGTGTTTGTCAATAATCTGGGCTCTTCGGTGGTGGCCAGCGTGCAAGTGCCCATCTGGCACTGGGGCGCGAACCTCAGCAAACTCAAGCAAGCCGATCTCCGCCGCAACCAGGCGCGCGTGGAGCTGAGTTTCGCGCAACGCCAGCTCCTCGCCAACCTGCGCGCATTCTATGACGAAGCCGAAACTTCCCGTGCCGAACTCGAGTCGCTTCAGCAATCGGCAGAGCTTGCCAGCGAGAGTCTTCGACTCGTGAGCATGCGTTATCAGGCGGGAGAATCCACCGTCCTTGAAGTCGTGGACGCTCAGAATACCCTGACGCAAGCGCGCAACGCGTACGCCGACGGCCAGGCGCGTTATCGATTTGCAATCGCAACGTTGCAGACTGTGACCGGGAGCTTCTAAACCAATGACGTTCGCAAATCGACCGACATTTCGATCCTCTCCCCGGCCCAAGCGGCAACTGAGTCTAGCGCCGTCGATGGCCACGCTCGCGATCGCAGCCACGTTGTGCCTCTGCGCCGCATGCTCAAAAGAGCCGGGCGAAAAGGAACCAACCGTGGCCGTGCAGGCGGTCGCCGCCGAGAAGACCACACTGCACCAGACGGTCACGGCACAAGCCGTTCTTTTTCCTCTTCAACAAGCCGCGATCACGCCCAAGATCAGCGCGCCCGTCAGCAGGTTCCTCGTGAATCGCGGCAGCAAAGTTCACCAGGGTCAATTGCTCGCGGTTCTGGAAAACCGGGACCTGCAGGCGGCCAGCGAAGAAAACAAGGGAGGCCTCGAGCAAGCCCAGGCCGCGTACGAAACCACTACGGCCGCCAGTCTTCCGGAGGAAATGCAAAAAGCCGAATTGGACACCGAGGCCGCCAGAAAAATGCTCGACGCCCAGGAAAAGGTTTTTCAGAGCCGGCAGGAACTGTTTCAGCAGGGCGCCCTTCCTCGCAAGGAACTCGATCAGTCCGGAGTCGACGTTACCCAGGCGCGCAACCAGTACAACATCGCGCAAAAGCACTTCGATGCCCTGAAGGCGATTGGCAGACAGCAGGAATTAAAATCCGCCGCCGGCAGTTTGCAATCCGCCAAAGGCAAGTACATGGGCGCGGAGGCGCAGCTCGGTTATTCAGAAATTCGCAGCCCGATTAATGGATTTGTTACCGATCGTCCGCTTTACCCGGGCGAGATGACTGCTGCCGGCACTCCCCTGATCACCGTGATGGACACCTCCAGCGTGATCGCCAAAGCGCATATCCCGCAGCCCGACGCTGCCCTGCTGAAGCTCGGCGATAAGGCGACGCTCACCGTGCCGGGCGTAGACGATCCCGTCGATGCCAAGGTCACCGTAATCAGCCCCGCGCTCGATCCGAATAGCACCACCGTCGAGGTCTGGGTGCAGGCCCGAAATCCGAAACAGCAGCTGAAGCCGGGCACGAGCGTGCAGGTTTCCATGCTCGCACAAACCCTCGACGATGCCATCGCCGTTCCGGCCGCATCGGTTCTTACCGCGCAAGATGGCGCTACCACGGTCATGCTCGTCGGGCCTGACGGTCGCGCGCATCAAACGCCCGTGAAAGTGGGCATCCGCGACGGCGACCGCGTACAAATCGTCGATGGCGTCGCCCCGGGCGCCAAGGTCATCGTCGCTGGTGCGTATGGCCTGCCCGACAAGACCAAGGTCACCATCGAAGCTGCCAACGAGCCCGCCGAAAAGAAGCCTGCGGCCGGCTCCCAAGACAAGGACGATGACAAGAAGGACGACAAGAAAGACTAGCCCGCGGAGATCACGTTGAATTCTTCGGAAAACTCGTTCTGGTTCACGCGGCATTCGCGTTCGGTCATCTTCCTGATCCTGACGCTGGCCCTGCTGGGAGGCTATCTCGCCTTCACCATCCCCGTTTCGGTGTTTCCCTCGACGAATTTTCCCCGCATCCTGATCGCCGTCGACAACGGCGTGATGCCCATCGACCAGATGATGGTCACCATCACCCGTCCCATCGAAGAGACCGTTAACAGCGTCCCAGGCTTGCTCTCCGTACGCTCCATCACCAGCCGCGGCTCCGCCGAGGTGGATCTCTTTCTCCGCTGGGACGTCGACATGTTCCAGACCCTGCAGTACGTCAATGCGGCGATCTCGCGTGTGCAGCCCGAAATTCCAGCCACCGCCAAGATCGAAGCCCACCGCATGACCTTCGCGAGCTTTCCCATCCTCGGCTACAGCCTCACCTCGCAAAACATGCCGCCTACCAAGCTGTGGGAAATGGCCACCTACGACATCAAGCCGCGTTTGAATCGCCTTGACGGCGTCTCCACCGTAGTCGTTCAAGGCGGACAGGAACCGGAGTTCTACATCACGCCCGATCCGGCCAAGCTGCAACTCGCCGGCATCACCGTGCCTGACATTCTGGAAGCAGTCCGGCGCACCAATCTGATCGATTCTCCCGGCCTTATCGAGCGCAATCATCAACTCGTGCTCGGCCTTATCAATGCCCAGGTGCGAACCCCGGAACAAATCGCCGGCACGGTGGTCAAGACAACCCAAGCCGGAATTCCCGTCCGCGTCGGCGATATCGCCAGCATCACTCCCGGCGTCAAGCCCGTCTATACGATCGTCAATGCGAATGGCAAGCCTGCCATATTGCTGAACATCAATCGCCAGCCTGATAGCAACACCGTGCAGGTGGCCGAGGAAGTGCACGCGGAGGTGGAGGGTATTCGCAAATCGCTGCCACCCGGAATCGAACTGCGTCCCTTCTACGATCAGTCGATCATCGTGAACGATTCCATCAAGAGCGTTCGCGATGCCATCCTCCTCGGCTTGATTCTGGCATCCGTCATTCTCGTGGTCTTCTTGAGGGATTGGGGCACATCGATCGTCGCGGGGTTGGTCATTCCGGTCACGGTGTTGGTGACCTTCATCGCTCTGAAGGTCATGGGTGAAAGCTTCGATTTGATGACACTCGGCGGTCTCGCCGCTGCCGTCGGCCTTGTCATCGACGATGCCATCGTCGTGGTCGAGAACATCGTGCTGCATCGCGACGCGGGACAAAACCGTGCCCAGGCGATTTATAGCGCCCTGCACGAAATCACAGTCCCCCTCATTGGGTCCACCGTCACGCCCGTGGTCGTGTTCCTGCCACTCATTTCGATCAGCGGCGTGACCGGCACTTTCTTCCGCGCGCTCGCCGTCACCATGACGGTGTCGCTCCTCACCTCGCTGGCGCTGGCGTTGACCTGGACCCCAAATCTCAGCCTCTACTTCATCGGCCGGAAAAAGGGGGGCCAAGAGGAGGCGACCGAACCGGAGGAAGAGTCCATTTCCCGTCTTCTAGCTGCCGAAGATGCTCACCTGAGCGGTTTCTTCCAGAAGGTCGTTTCGTTTCACGAGCGCTGGCTGAAACGAGCCATGGCTCGTCCGCTCTGGCTCGCCGGCCTTAGCCTCGCGCTCATCGTGGTCTCCTACGTTTGTTACCGCTTCTCCGGATCCGACCTGCTGCCCGAGATGGATGAGGGCGGCTTTGTCCTCGACTACATCATGCCCGCGGGCAGTTCTCTGGCCGAAACCAATCGCGTGATCAGCCACGTTGAAGAGATCCTGCGCGAGACTCCGGAAGTGGAGAGCACTTCGCGCCGCACCGGAATGCAGTTGGGACTCGCCGCCGTGACCGAAGCCAACACTGGCGACATCTCAGTAAAACTCAAGCCCAAGCGCAGTCGCGACGTCGAAGAAATCATCGCCGACGTGCGCGCCGAGATTAAAGAGAAAGAGCCGGCGCTCGACGTGGAGTTCGTGCAGGTGCTGCAGGACATGATTGACGACCTCACCAGCGCCCCGGAGCCCATTCAGATCAAGCTGTTCTCGCAGGATCCGAAGATCCTCGCCGATTGGGCTCCCAAACTCGCCGATAGCATCAGCAAAATTCACGGCGTCGTGGATGTGTTGAATGGCGTGGACAACACCATCAGCGGACCCGCGGTGGTCTTCCAGGTCGATCCCATGGTGGCTGCGCGGGCAGGCTTCACCGTGGAGGAAGTCTCTACCGATGCGGCCGCCATCCTCGAAGGTGAACCGGCCCCTACTCCCGTCGTAACCAATGATCGGGCGTACACCTTGCGGGTCCGTTTCCCCGAACGCAACCGTGCATCGCTCGAAGCCATGCGCGATACGCTTCTGACCAGCAGTACGGGAAAGACTGCCACCCTGGGCTCTCTCGCGACTGTCACCGAGTTGCCCGGCCAGAACGAAATCCGTCGCGACAATCTGCAGCGCAATGTCGCCGTCACGGCGCGCCTGGAAGGCGTCGATCTCGGGAGCGCCATGAGTGCTGTACAGAAGTCGGTAAACGAGCTTCATATACCTGCAAGTATTCGCGTGGAATACGGCGGGCGCTATCAGGAACAGAAGAAATCTTTCCATGACCTGGTCATGGTGTTCATCCTGGCAATCCTGCTGGTATTCATCGTGCTGCTGTTCGAATTCGGGAGTTTCGCCGCGCCGGTTGCGATTCTCGCTTCCGCGCTGCTTTCCACCTCGGGAGTCTTCATCGCGCTCGTGGTCACTCGTACGACTTTCAATGTTTCGTCTTTCATGGGAGTGATCATGGTGGTCGGCATCGTCGCCAAGAATGGCATCCTTCTGCTGGATGCCGATCAGAAATTCCGCCGCCTCGGCATGTCCGCCGAAGATGCCATGTTGCAATCCAGCCGGCGCCGACTGCGTCCGATCGTGATGACGGCTCTCGCCACAATGGCCGGCATGTTGCCGTTGGCTTTCGCCATCGGCGCGGGATCCCAGATGCTGCAACCGCTCGCCATCGCCGTGATCGGCGGCATCCTGATTTCGATGGTTCTATCCCTGATCATCACTCCCGCCGTGCACTTTTACCTGAGCCGCGAGCGCGTGGGCGATCGGAAGATGGATCCAGTTCACCAAACTTGAGAGTGAAGCTATTCAACGATTCGGCGTCTGTGCACCTGGCAACAACAGAGAAGAAATTCGAATTCCTCTGTGTCTCTGTGCCTCTGTGCCTCTGTGGTGAAAGACATTTTGATTGCTACAGTCTTGCTGGTGCGTTAATCGGCAAAAAACTGTACGAAGCAATCTCGGCTTTCATGTGAAAGCTGTTTCACCTCTTTCATCCCAATCCGCAAAACCGGCACTCCTCCATTTCCTGACGCATACGCCAAATCCCGCTCTGCTCGCGGCTTACAGGCTGCTCAATCAGCGTCAATTTCACAGGTTGTTTGGCCGACCGAATGCATGGTTTCAGCACGAGGAAAAACTATGACTCCCCCGCTCTGTCCTCTCGTACGCCGCGCACTTCACCTATCAACCCTCGTATTCGCCCTGCTAGGCTCGGCATTCGCCGATCATTGCGATAGCTTTGCCAGCTTCAACTGCGACAAAGGCACCCCCGATGTGGCCCGGTTCGGCGGCGGCACGGACAGTGGCCAAAGCGTCGGATTGGTGCTGAAGGGCACGAACCAGTTCACCATCTTCACCGCTAACGGAAGAGCTGCGAGCGACGTGGTCCTCGTCGCCGCGTCCTCTTCCGCACTCACCGGGACTGTGAATGGCATGTCCTTCACCAGCTTGAAATCCTTCCCTGAGGACGGCGCGGTTCACGCCATCAGCAGCAGTCTCGCCGGTCTCGGCCTCTGCAGCAGCCCGTGCAGTGGGCTTTCCTTCGGATATGTAGACCTGCACAGCGCTCTTACCGCGAACGGTTCGCTGAATGTCACCTTGAATGGAGTGCCGTCTGGGACCGCGCTTTACGCGATGCTGGTGGTGAATGGCAAGATTAAGTTCATCACACCGAACTCTGAAGCCATGATCATCGAGAACAACCGTACGGCAGTTCCTGAGCTGAATACGATGGTTCTGCTCGGTACCGGGCTCATTGGTCTTGCCGGGGTCGTCCGCCGCAAGCTCGTCAACTAAAGTCTGAGCAGCCGTCTGGCCCCTCTGCGCAACCAAGTAGGCCCAGACGCCTCATCTGGCGGGCGGCCGGGCCTCAGCCCGGCTTTTTTTCTGGTGGTACACGCAAGCTTCTAAGTCGGGAAAGGCGTTTTCTGCCCTGCTGCGCTTGACTGCAAGCTCTATTCCTCCCGTAACTTACCTGCCTCCCTCCACGGCTGTGGCACATTCGTTGCATTACGTTTGGCGTAGGAATTGCACTACAATGAGCGCTGAATGCCCCGTTTCTTAACAAACGGGATAACCTCGGACGAATGACGACTTCCTACAGCAAGAGCGGCGGACCCGTTCTCGACGAAGCCACTTTCCAGAAGTTGCTCGCCGCCGCTTACGTGTTGCAGGAGCATCACGACCGCGCGCGCGAAACCGCTCCCGTCGAAACCAGCAACGAAAATCCTGACGCAGACTCCGATACCAGCATTCTGGCCCAGATCGTTGAGACCCAGCATGAGATCCAGACCAGCCATCTCGATCTGGCCAGCACCGCAAACCTCGTTGTCGAGCGCATTCTCAAAATCACAGGGGCGCAAGGCGCGGCCGTTGGCATCATGGGGGACGAACATCTCATCTATCACGCTGGTCGCGGGATTCTGGCCCGCCACCTGGGTCAGTCGATGCGCCCCGAGGCCACTCTGTCCTCATCGACCATGTTGCACGGCGTGATCCTGCGCTGCACCGACGCCAGTACCGATTTCCGCGTCAATCCGGAAATCACGAAACGCCTGGGCATCGGATCCCTGATCTCGGTCCCAATTTTTCATAGCGGCAGAATCGGCGGCGCGCTCGAACTCGTGTTTGCCAAGACAGATGCGTTTCACGATCAGGACGTTCGAACCTGCCAGCTTATGGCGGGTCTGGTTACCGAAACCTTAACCCGCACGGTCGAAGAGGATTGGCGGAAGGGCCTGGCTGCCGAGCGCGCCTCCATGTTGGAAGTTCTGGAAAAGATCAAGCCCCAGCTGGCACGTTTGGCGAATTCTCCCGAAGCCGCGCTCGCCCTTACGAAAGCACCCGATACCGCCGCCAATTTAGAGAAATCCACCTGCCAGCATTGCGGAAACGAACTGGCTGCGGAGGAGTTGATTTGCGGTTCTTGCGGCACAGCCCGCCCCAGTTCTTCCCCTTCCGGCGATCTGCAAAGCAAATGGGCAACTCTTTGGAATCTGAAGAATGCAACCCAGGGGTCGTCCCCATCCGACTCAGTTCTGAAGGACCCAGCTTCCACCGCCTGGCCCGGACTTCCCACCCAGGAATTTCCGGATCCGGAAAAACCGGCCACTTCCGAGCCGCGACCGAGCCCACCAGGCTCCGAAATCGAATCCGCCCCGAATGCAACCCCGCCGTCTGCCGTTCAAGGCGAAAGTGTTCGACCACCGGCAGAAGCTCCCGAGCAAGAGTCGGCGACTAGCAACAAACCGGAGCCTCGAGTCTGGTTCCGCTCGATTGCGGTTTCGCCTCCGGCCATGCAACTGCGCGGATTTCTGAAGAAAGGCTCGCAATTCGCGCGTCTGCATCGTGGCGACCTCGCATTGGCCGCTTCGTTTGTTCTGTTTCTGATCACAATTATCTGGGCCGTTTCCTCCGACCACCCGACCACCTCCGCCGACTCGGGGAATCCTTCGGCTACGGCCGCGACCGCCGCCGCCAAACCGAAGAAGAGACAGGCGCCGCCTCCTCCCAAGCTCTCCGCGTGGGAAGAGTTCCTGGTCAACCTTGGGCTTGCTGAGCCGCCTCCAGCCCCCACCTATAGCGGCAACCCCAATATTCCGGTGTGGGTCGACGTGCATACGGCGCTTTATTACTGCCCCGGCTCCGATCTCTATGGCAAAACGCCGCAAGGCAAAATTGCCAGCCAGCACGACGCCCAACTGGACCAATTCGAGCCGGCCTCCCGTAAGGTGTGCGACTGAGCCTGTACCCGGTGATTTCTCCCTGTGTCCTACAGGTTTTTCCTCAGGTGCAGCATTTGACAACTTGGCCGGTCGGTAGTGGAATTACTTTCAGAACGAGGGAGGCACGCTTCTTGCGATATCCGCCGGAAAAAGCCCCGGACCCCGCCGCCGAGCTACCGAACCCGGATCTGAACCCGCTGCTGAACCCGACCTTGGGTCGAAACCTCGGCCGCTGGGCGGAGGTTTATTTCACCAGCCCCCCTGAGAAACGCGAGGAGGCGGTTGGAGAACTGCTTCGTGAACTGAAAGAGAATCCCGCGCCCGCGGCAACCGACTCCGAGTTGGCGCACAGTGACCTGTCGTTGAGCGAAGCAGGAAGCGCGGTCGCAGAATCCAGCGTCTTTAAGCAAACTTCTGAGGTTCTGACCACAACCACGTCCGGTGTGCAATGCGCCGAATGTGGACATCGTCATCCGGTCGCGCAACGTTTTTGTGGTATGTGTGGCGCTGCGTTAGCAACTGACGAGTTGGAAGACAACGGGCAGCAATCCGTCACCGTCGCGCAGCGGGAGCCTGTATTCGCGCAGACCTCGATTTTCGGCTTCGACACGACTCCAGTTACGCAACCAGCATTCAGCAACGGCGCTGATATCGCGTGGTTGCGTGAGAAAAATCTTGCGGGAGAAAAATCAAGTGGTGCCCGCAAGCTGATTCCGGCGGCAGTTGCGATGGCCGCGATAGGCATTCTTATTTACTCGCAGTCCCGGCCGCAAAAAACGCAGCCGGGTCCTGCGCCCGCTGCTACCGCAGCCAGACCACAGGTCGAGACCGCCCCCCAATCCATTCCTTCACAGCCACCGCCGGCTCAGCAGACACCAGCGCCCGCTCCACCTGCATCGCAGGCAGCCGCTGCGCCGACGGCGCCACCATCCACGCCGGCCCCAGCATCGGCGAATCCTGGTGCGAATCCGAACCCTGTCAGTGAAAATTCCGTGCCGTCCAACGTGCCCGCAGCGAAGCAGACCGCTCCGCCAGAGAAGACGGCTGCTCCCGAGCCGACTCGCGAACGCCAGCCTCAAGCAAGTCTCGCGGCGAGAGCGCCGTCCGCGAAAGAGCAAGCTGCCGCAGCTAACACAGCTGCAGGCGCCGAGGATCTTGCGCTAGCTACCGACTATCTGAATGGAAGACGGGGTCCTCGCGATAGCGCTGAGGCCGCGAAATTCCTTTGGAAGGCGGTTGGCAAGGAAAATCCTTCCGCAATTCTGCTGTTGTCGGATATGTACCTGGTCGGGGACGGTGTGCCGAAGAGTTGCGATCAGGCTCGCTTGCTTCTCAATGCGGCGGTTCGCAAGAATGTTCCCCAAGCCGCGCAAAAGCTTCGCAACCTGCAATCGGCGGGCTGCCCTTAGTCGAACAGCCCGCCCATCGCTTACCGGTGATGACTTCCTGAAGATGAGGACTGGCCCAAGCCCAGGAGGCTGTGTTCCCAAGCCTCCAGCGGATCAAGCTCTGGCGGTCTGCTCGTACTTTCGTGCCTCATACCAGAGAGCGAGCTCGACTCGATTCCAGAGTCCGAGCTTGTCGTAGATGACTCTGAGGTAATTCTTGACGACGTGCTCGGTGGTTCCGATCTCGTCAGCGACTTCCTTGTTCTTAAGTCCCCGGGCAACGAGCTCAATAACTCTGCTCTCTCGCTCGCTGGGATTTCGCTTTCCGTAACGTTCGCCTCCAAACATAGTTGCCTCCGGTACAAGAGTGTTGCGAGTTTGACTCGCTTAATACCGCTGGTAATGCCAAATCGTAGAAACAGCCGGTTAAAGTGTGCTTTCACCGTTCGCCGTGCCATTTTGAGTTGGCGCGCGATTTCATCGTTGTCACAGCCTTGCAGGAGCAACTCGACAATCTGCTGTTCACGTTGCCCCAGACGGATAGGCCTTTCGCTCATTGAGTGTCCCCCTCAAATGTGCTTGTGAAGTGACCGAACTGCAGCGCCCCGGCGCCACTGGTTGGACGTCGACACGGCCGGCCGCTCACTGAATTTGAATTTTTGTGAAGTGTTCTTGCCGAATGAATAGCACCCGCTGTGCCAACTTCTTGCAGTTGATCCTGTGATTAATGTAGGGCGAACCGATTGTCGGGCCGTAGTCCTCTCGGGACCCAATGGTTTGCAGCGCAAAGTTCGCGATTGTGCGCTTGAAATTGGTATTCAGATCGGCTTTGCCAAGCTGCTGGTAAGACCGACACGTTTTAATAGATTGAATCTTAATGACTTAACGAATGTTGGAAGCCAGAGCACCGGACCTCAACCGCAGCGTCCTCATGTCAATAGGGTACGTGTACGAATGGCCATGGCCTGTAGCACATCCGTAACAACAAAATTTTCCAGCTTGTTGAATCTAAGGTCTTTCTTTCCTGCCTTAGGGTGAAGACCTTAGGACAAAAGTGCGCAATCCGAGTCCTCCACCCGGAACCATTTACACTCAGCTTACAATCCGCCGAATTCCCGGCGGGCAATGCCCGCTAAATGACTCTGGGATAGGCAATTCCGGCATTCGGCAACCCGAAGCCTCTGGGCGGGAAAAATGTTTTTCTGCTAAGTGCGGGTGGGAATAGCATCTCATCGTCCGCATTCAGCACTTCCGGGCCGCAACCTCTTCGTGCAGAGCTAGATAAGACCGCATGGCAATTACCAACGTACTCGCGTTGTCACGCGCAATCGGCAATCGAAGGTGAAAGCAGCCTCACGCTCACGTAGTATTCAGAAAACGTTAAGATGCACTGATGAAACCGGAAGGGCCGTCGAGAAACTCCGCCAGAGAATGACCGGGACTACGCTCGTGGGCACTGAATCAGACATCGATTCGCAGACTCGCGGTCTGCGGGACCACACGCCGCTCGTCAGCGTCGTGATCCCGGCCTACAATGCCGCAGTTTACCTGCCGGCTACGCTCGATTCGGTACTTGTCCAGAGCTTCTCCAATTACGAGATCATTGTCGTAAACGATGGCTCGCCTGACACGCCCGAACTCGAAAAGGCTCTGCAGCCGTACTTCGGGAAACTGCGCTACATCAAGCAGGAAAACCGCGGCCCAAGCAGTGCCCGCAACACCGGAATTCGCGCGGCTCGCGGCAAATACGTAGCTTTCCTCGACAGCGACGATATCTGGTTACCGAAGCATCTCGCCAACCAGATGGCCATGCTTGAAAACAATCCGTCTCTGGGACTGGTTTATGCCAACGGGGTGCAAATTCGGGATGAACGCCCTATTGGGGTCTCGTTCGATCGAACGCCCCAATCCCTTCCTGTGAATTTCGATTCGCTGTTGCGCGAGCAATCCACCGTCAACACGTCTTCTGCCGTGGTATCGCGCGACGCACTCGTCGAGGCGGGGATGTTTGACGAACAATTTCGGCGAAGTGAGGACTACGATTTATGGTTGCGGCTGGCTGCCGCCGGCGTACGCATGACCTTCACCCGCGAAATTCAAATCGCTCATCGCCCGGCCAACGGTTTGGCGGCCAGCGGCGATCTTATGAAGCAGGCCCTGATCGCGGTCTATCAGAAAACCTTGGCCACACAGAAATTAACTGAGGAACAAACCTCCGTGGCCCGTGCGAAGATCGCGAACATCTCGCTGGCCATCGAGTTTGAACGTGCCAAGCAATTTCTACTAGAGGGCAAATTTGGCGAGGCGGTTGAGTGCATCGACCGCGCAAAAGCCATCACCCCGCTTTGGAAGCTGCGGCTGGCCAAACTGGCATTGCGTCTGTCACCGCACTTGCTGCAATCGTTGTACCGCGGGCATTTGCACCGCGTCGAACGCCGCAAGCTAGCCCGGCGGGAGCGGTCCTTGAAACTGGCCGGATTCGCGAACGGACGAATCGATGGCCTTGCGCCCAGAGAACGGTTTTCAAGATGAACGCGCTTTTCGAAGAATTTTGAATTTCCAGAAGAACAACAGGCAAGGCCAACAGGATCTGGTAACAAAGTGGAGCCTCTCAACCGATGATCTACGGAATTAAAACGGTCATAAAGTACATTCTTGGCACCGACCGAGCGGAGCGCAATTTCGCGGTCTATCCCGATGACAGCTTTGTGGTCTCTTATCCCCGTTCCGGCAATACCTGGACGCGTTTTCTGATCGCCAATCTCATCTACCCGGAAAAGAACGTCGGCTTTACCAACATCGAAAAACTGATCCCGGATACCTCCTCTCAATCGAATCGCGCGCTCAAGGCCACGCCGCGCCCGCGCATCATCAAGAGCCACGAGTATTTCGATCATCGCTATCGCAAGGTCATCTATATCGTGCGGGATCCCCGCGACGTCGCGCTGTCCTACTACGATTTTCAGCGCAAGTACATGCAGATCGATGATGGCTATCCCCTCGAACAGTACGTCGAGGATTTCGTCGCGGGACGGCTCATTTCGATCGACTGGGGAACCTGGGCGGAAAACGTCGCCAGTTGGATCTACACCCGCGGCAAGAACAAAAATTTCCTGTTGCTTCGCTATGAAGACATGATGAAGGACACTGCCCAGGAACTGACTCGCATCGCGCAGTTCTTCGGAATTGAGCCGGAGCCAACCCGCCTGCAGCAGGCCATCGAGCGCAGTTCAGCGGATCGCATGCGCGAATTGGAGAAGCTGGAAGCCCATCAATGGATCGCCACTAAGAACCGCCGGAAGGACATTCCTTTCGTTCGCGTCGCCAAAGCCGGAGGCTGGCGGACTTCGTTGCCCGTGAAAAGCGTTGAACAGATCGAGAACGCATGGGGCGATCTCATGACCACTCTCGGATACGAACTGGTAACCGTTCAGATGCCGCAGGCAGTTCGATGAGGCTCGTCTAACGCGTAAACTGAAATCCATGGGCCTCCCCAACATCCGCCGGAAAATTTTTCTCATTCCTGTTGCTGGGCCCGGTTTCATCAGATCCCTGCTCGGACATTCGTTCCAACCAGAGGCCACAATAGCCGATGCGCAAAATTGAAATCTTCAAAAACGTCGGCTCCAGTTGGTTCAGCCTCGGTGTCACGATTCTGGTCGGAGTCTTCCTCTCCCCCTTCATCCTGCACCGGCTGGGCGATACTGCCTTCGGCATTTGGGTTTTGATTTTCTCCGTCACGGGCTACTACGGACTTTTTGATCTGGGGATCCGCTCCTCGGTCATTCGTTACGTCTCGACGTATACCGCGACCAACGATCTCGAAGGGCTGGCCAAGCTGATCAACACCAGCCTCGCGACGTACACCGCCATTGGCACGGTTGCGATGGCGGTCACCCTGGCCTGCAGTTTTTTCGTCGAGCACCTGTTCCGCATTCCACCCGATTTTCTGACCACAGCCCGCTGGCTCTTCCTGATGGTCGGTACGGCCGTGGCCGTGGGATTTCCCACTGGCGTCTTCGGCGGCATTCTTGAAGGCATGCAGCGCTTCTACCTGGTCAACGTCACCAACGTGACTCAAACCCTGTTGCGCGCACTGCTTATCGTGTTAGCACTGAGACACGGGTATGGGCTCCTGATGGTGGCCGCGATCACCGTCGTCCTTCCCATCCTCAGCTCTCTGGTCCGCGCCGCCTTCGTCTTACATCTGTTGCGGATTCGTTTTGGCTGGCGCTATGTGGATCGTGGTTCCCTGCGTGAGATCGCCAACTACAGCGCCGTCAGTTTCATCCTGATGATCGCCTACAAGCTGCGCTTTAAAACCGACGAGATCGTCATCGGCAGCTTCCTCTCGGTCACCGCGATTACATACTTCTCGATTGGCGATCGCCTGCTCGATTATGCTTCGGAAGTGGTCAGCAGCCTTGCCCAGATCTTCGTGCCAATGTCCGGGCAATCCGACGCTCGCGGCGATAAGGACCAACTCCGCAAAATTCTGGTCGCTGGAAATCGTGCGTGTGCCATGATCATCTTTCCCATTACCGCTGTTCTGATTATTCTGGGGAAGTCGGTCATCACGGCTTGGGTAGGCGAGCGCTACATCGCGGCCAGCTACCCGGTTCTGGTGGTCCTGGCCATTCCCATGACTTGCGCTCTCGCACAGGCTGCCTCCGTCCGCATCCTCTATGGCATGGCCAAGCACCAATCCATGGCTTGGGTCAGCTTGATGGAGAGCATCGCCAACTTGATTCTGAGCATCGTGCTCATCCGGCCATTCGGCATTGTCGGCGATGCCGCCGGAACTGCGATCCCTTTGTTCTGCACGTCGCTCTACTTCATGCCTCGCCACTTGTGCCGACTGCTGGGAATTCGCATCCGCACCTTCCTCATGGAAGCCTACACCTTACCCGTCCTGCTCATGATTCCCGTCATCGCCGCCTTGCTGCTCATGCGACGATGGTTTATCGCCCGCACCTATCTCGAAGTCGGATTCCAGATCCTGGTGTGCCTGGTCCCGTACGGAGCAGGTCTGCTCTGGGCATTCTGGAGCAAGCGCGTCTGGCAGGTCGGAGAAGAAGTGACTCGGCGTGAGATGGATGAGGTCGCCGTCGCCTTGATCGAAACTTATCAGGAAGAGCAGTAGGGAACCGCTGCCCGGAAACTCCTATGCATGAGGTCCAGCAACCAAAGACGGGGCCGAAGCAATGGCTTCGAAGAATCATCCCCGACGCTCTGCTGAAAGAGCGGGAAACGTTTCTTCGGCTCGGGCCAAAGGCGGGAGCGATCTATGCATGGTATCGTTTGCTCGACCGTATGGGCGTACGACCGCAAAAGCGAGAGCGCATCTCTCGATCGGCCAGGTCCATCCTCTTCGTTTGCTTTGGCAACATCATGCGAAGCCCGATGGCGGAGACGATGTTCCGCCAATCCACCGCCGGCAAACAGATTCTCGCCAGCGCTTTTTCCGCGGGTCTGCACGCCATTCCCGGCCGGGAGGCGCATCCCCGGGCATTGGCTGCATCGAACGAGATCGGTCTTTCCCTCGTCGAACACCGCGCACAACAGCTGACCCCGGAGATGGTTTCGCAGGCGGATGTCATCTTCGTCATGGATTTCAAGAACAAGGCCGAAGTCCTCGCACTTTATCCCGAGGCTCGGGACAAAGTTGTCTTGCTCAGTGAGTATGCGGATGGCGCCGATCGTTGCCGCGAAATACCCGATCCGTACTTCGGCGACCTCGAGTCCACGCGGCGCTGCTACGCTCTTCTGCAAACCTGCATTCACAACCTGGCGGCAGAACTGGCGCGGCAAAACCCGAGGTCGGTCGAGCCTGCGTCGAGGTGAACCTTGCTGTAGGCTGAGGAAAGACTCGTGATGTGGTTTGTAGGGCGTCTAGAGGGCGTCCCGCCCTCGGAATTGGCCG
>OEKN01000423.1_pt2 | contig 18892 bp, 24 predicted proteins | sample 1503361 | NCBI WGS metagenome assembly OEKN01 (sample SAMEA104379592, study PRJEB20068) | metagenome | biome: 1000743; feature: 77; material: 1998 | place: USA | collected 2012 | depth 25 m
TCCGAGCCCAAGACTATCGGCTCCCTGCAGCAAGACAGTTTCTGTGGTCATAGGCCAGCCTTCGACGTATAGACAGCAACCCGACGAACCCTCTGCCTCCGCCCCGTTGTCGGGTCACTGCAAGTTCGAGGCTTTTTGGCGTCAGACATACTCGCCGTTTACATTCACGTCTGCGGCATTCGAAGCAACTTGGGCACAAGCTTGGGCACAGTGGCCGCAGTACGGAGGTGGCATGCAGGGATGGGGCAAACGATTCGGCGCCACTTTAGCTAATACCCAGTCCCGAAAGTTCATGCAAAGCTTCCTGCTATCTACCTGGTTGCACCAGGATCCGCGCTACTTTCCGTCTCGGCAAAAAGGGCTGCTATTCCGCGCTAGGTATGCCGTGACGCGCGTCCTAATAACGAAGAGTGACAATGGTAACAGAGAGCTGAATACGTCCGAGTTACTTGGAGCCTTGTGTGCGAGCTCACTGCAGAACGCCTACTACCCGAGGAGCGATCGGGGTTTTGGCAACACAGTCAACCGCTTTGCTGGAGCGCTGATTTCGGATGCCACTTCCGACCTTATGCACGAGTTCGCGCCTGACCTGAAGCGCATCTTCCACAAACACGCACCAAGGGAAATCCAAGAGATCGAAAAAAAACTCCCCATTCCAGCTGGTGACAAGCCTTAAATTGTGCCACGCTCGGTGCCGAGCGCTTGAATCGCCACATCCAGGCCCTGGCCGGCCGTTCGCTTGCGAGTTTCCATGACCGTGTCCGTTTCTGAGAGGTTCAGCACGTTGTCTGGCCATGCTAAGTCTGGTCAGGTCGGAGTCCACACCGTCCGCACTCGCGTCCCAACGACCGTCGGAGTCGCCAAGATGGGCATACAATGTTTACCGCATTCAAGTCACAACCTCCGCGTGATGTGTGCGGCTGGGCGGACGATATCGTAAATCGAAATGCGACCGCTTATGCCCCGCCACGATACGTTGAGCCAATTTTCGGGTCTGGAATGAGATGGTGATGTTTGAGAAGATCTTCGAATTTGCTCCCGATGCCATCGTCGTAACGGATCAGCAAGGACGAATCATCCGCGTCAATGCTGAGGCGGAGAAGATCTTCGGGTACGGACCGAATGAACTGATCGGCCAAATCGTCGAGGTATTGGTCCCGGAAAGGTTGCGTTCCGTGCACGTCGTACACCGGGAATCGGAGCCTGCCCGACATCAGGTGCGACCGTTTGGCGCCCTGTCCGAGCTAAGGGCCAGGCGAAAGGACGGAAGCGAATTCCCGGCGGACCTTATGCTGAGCCCGGTAGAGACCGAGGAGGGCTGGCTTGCGGTGACCATCATCCGCGACCTTACGGAACGTAAGCGGGCCGAGGAGAGTTACAGGCTACTGGTGGAACAGAACGACAATCTCCAGAAAGCCTTGCTGAATTCTATTTCCCACAACTTGCGTACACCGATAGCGTCGGTTACGGGCGCCCTAAACAACGTGCTCGAAGATGGACACCTGTTGGATGCATCCACGCAACGAGAGTTACTGGAAATGGCGCGGGATGAGGCCAAGCGGCTGGATCGCCTTGTTCAAAATCTGCTGGACATGACACGGATCGAAGCTAGAGCCGTTCGCATTAAGAGCGAACTCGGCGACGTACAGGACGTTGTCGGCGCGGCAGTCGCACAGCTCGGGGAGGCGGCAAAGCGGCGCCGGATTTCAGTGTTCATCGCTCCTGACTTGCCTCTGATACCGATGGACTCAGTGTTGATCGTACAAGTAGTCGTGAACTTGCTGGACAACGCTCTCAAGTATTCTGGAGTCGAGTCGCCGATTGAGATTGAAGCCCACTTGGCAGGTGAGCAAGTGCAATTGTGCGTTGTCGATACCGGGAATGGAGTGCGAGAGGAAGACCTCGAACATGTTTTTGAAAAGTTTTACCGCGGTGCATCGGCAGGAGTTTCGAAAGGAGCCGGGCTTGGCCTTTCCATCTGCAAAGGATTCATAGAAGCCCACCATGGCCGGATCTGGATCGAACAACACGCGCAAGGCCGGACAGAAGTAAAATTTACTTTGCCAACCGAGGAAAAGAGATGACTGAGCAGGGTCAGCGGGTGCTTGTTGTTGACGACCCCGCGTGCCAGTTGAAATCGATTCCCCTTGCGGGGTTTGCTCGGCCTTGAATGGGAGCCAAGTTACTCCCAGGATTCATCCGCATTTCGCCAACCTGCTTGCAGCGAGGTTTGCCCCGCAGAGCTATCGCCGGCCATGGTGAATTTCCGAACACGTTCGAGTAATTCTTTGGCTGATTCCATCGCGCGCGCCTGCGTCTGACTCTGTCATAGGTTAAGAAAGCATGAGAGGGGGCATACGTCTCGCGCATTCCGCGCTTAGCTGCGATCCTTTTCGTAAGGTCGACTCCAGCAACTTGTCTCACAATCTACCATTTGCCAAGCTAACATGGAGACATGAATGCCAATGAGCAAAACCCAAACGATGAGCTCTGGTCTCTCCGCGAGCGGGCGAAGGAACTCAGGTGCATGTATGCCGTGATCTCAGCCCTTTCGCGGCGCGAAGAACCTCCGCAGGTGGTATTCGATTGGATCCTCGGTGCGATCCCGCCTGCGTGGCAGTTCCCCGAAGATGCCACTGCCCGCATCGAGTACTTCGGCCGCACTCACGCCCTCGCCGACTTCGTGGATACTCCGTGGCGGATGCGCTCCCCGATTTCCATCTGGCGTACCCAAGTCGGCGCCATCGAAGTTCACTACAAAAACTCCAAGCCCACCGCGTGGGAAGGCCCGTTTCTTAAGGAGGAGCAGGAACTCCTGGATAACATCGCACACCGCATCGGTGAATATCTCGAGTGGAAGCAACGCGAACTCGGCGGCGAGCGGCTGGGGGCTGCGCCGGAACATTGGAGGTGGCGCCAGCGGTTCGCAGAGCGTGTTGCAGCCGTCATGGATCCCGGCAGATTCGGGGTACAGGCAGTCTACCTGTTTGGCAGCACGGAACTGGGGAACGCCGGGGTGGGCAGCGACATCGATTTGATTGTGGTTTGCGAAACAGGCGCCGACAAAAGAAGAGATCTGGAAACCTGGCTGGAGGGCTGGAGCCTGTGTCTTGCGGAGGTGAGTTTCCAGCTCTACGGGCTTCCGAGCAGTGGTCTCCTCGATGTTCGTTTTATGGATTCCGAACAGGCGAAAACTGAAATCCAAGCCTTCATCGCTGGTGGAACGACCTTGCAGGCACTGCCGGTGGGAACAGCACTGGGCTCCAGCAAACGGGAAGGATCAATCAACCAATGAGTTTCCTTGACTCATTAGGAACGCGCGGACGAAGAGATCACCCGTTCGTAATTTCCGCGGCTTAATCCCACTGGAAAAGGAAGTTGAACGTTTCGTCAATGCAGGACACGTACACCCGGTCGCGGGAATGCTACGGTCTTTTTGGCGTCGATTCCGACGAAAAAGCGTTTTTACGGCAAAATGGAGCAGCGCCATACACCAGTTTCCTGTCCAGCTCCGATAGTCTCGAGTTCTCGGAACGAGCCCTTCGTATCGACCGGTTTCGTACAATAAGGGCATGTCGGAAACGAAGGCCAATCACGGTCAGACGCTCGCCCGAATCGGGATCTTTGCTGGGCTTGCGGAGAATGAACTTGCTTTTCTCACTGAACGTGCTGTACCGCGCCGCTATCGGACCGGCGAGATCGTCTTTGGAGAGGGTGAGCCCTGCCTCGGTCTGTACGTGGTGGAGTCGGGGCAGGTACGCATCTTCAAGAGTTCTTCCGGCGGGCGCGAACAGGTGCTCAGCGTGGATGGACCTGGCAGTTCCATCGCCGAACTTCCGGTATTTGATGGGGGCACCTACCCGGCATCGGTCGCCGCCGTCGAGGATGCGACGCTCCTCTTATTAGCAAACAGGACTTTCAGGCGCTGTGTCTGGCGCATCCACAGGTCGCCTTGAAAGTCTTGCGCGTCGTAGGTGCGCGTCTGCGGCGACTGGTTGGGATCATCGAGGAGCTCTCTTTCACCACCGTGCGCCATCGCCTGGCCTCTTTCCTGCTTCGGGAGGCGCAGAGGGAAGGGAAGCGCAGGAACGGCGCCGTCGAGGTTTCGCTGCCTGCGAGCAACCAGGAATTCGCCGCCCAGATTGGAACCGTGCGGGAACTCGTGTCACGCAATCTCAGCCGTCTGCAGGCTGAAGGCATCCTCGAAATCGATGGACGCAGCGTGCGGATCCGGGATCTCGAAGCCCTCGAAGCCGAAATAAAAGACCAGGAGTAGCCGCCCGACTCACTGTGTCCGCAGTTTACGAACTGAGTTCACACCTTCTCAAATGCCGTGAGTTTCAAAACGGCTCGTAGGTTGGTGCCCCGAAAACGATCACGTGCCGATAGCGGTATATTCGGGAAACGCCACACATACCGCAGCGCACTTCAAACGGCGAGACGTCAGAACGAAACCATTGGTAAATCCTAGACCCCGAGATCACCTCGACCAGAGGAATCCGGTTGTCACACTGGCGGCCGTCTACTCCGAAATACACAGAGGTAGGCAACGGACCCACCGCGCCTGTGGCTGTGAGGCCCCGCAGTCGGGCCATGGGGACCCGGTGGCGCTGAGGGAAATAGCCGCGAATTCTTCGAAGGGAAATGACTCTTGTCACAGGCATGGCGATGCCAGGCGAGACTCTTTAGACGACGTTCGACCGTCCTCTCTCTCCTCTACGCTCAGCCTTGTTGGCAAAAGAATCGAAATGGTCAGTCCTGCGTGACAAAAGTCATCGTATCTTCATTTCGCGCTTCGGTAGGGTCAGAGGTAGCAACTTCGCGGGTAAACCGGGTTGCGAGGAGAATTGTGATGAGCGTGAGCACGGCAAGAACGGTGCGTGAGCTGGCCTTGGAGATCCCGGAGGCCACCCGGATTTTCGAGAAACTTGGGATCGATTACTGCTGCGGCGGAGACAAGTCGCTCGACGAGGCCTGCGCCGCTAGGAATCTCTCGCCCGAGGAAGTATTGGATTCGCTCGAACTGGCCGACGAGACAGCCCGGACGAAGCAGAAGGATCGCAACTGGCAGACAGAGCCCCTGGCGGAGGTGATCGATCACATCACAGACACGCACCACAAATACACACGCGAAGAGATTGCAAGACTCGGGCCGCTGTTCGACAAGGTCGTGTCCGTGCATGGGAAGAATCATCCCGAACTCCAGCATGTCCGAGCGGTTTTTCACAGCCTCGCACAGGAGCTGACCATGCACATGATGAAAGAAGAGAGAGTGCTGTTCCCCCATATCGTGCGCATGGAGGAGTCGGTCATTCAGAAGGAGCCGGTCCTGCCCGCACCCTTCGGAACCGTGCAGAATCCGGTCGCGATGATGATGCACGAGCATGATTCAGCCGGCGACGCGCTGCGGGTCATGCGCCAGGCCAGCGCAGGATACATGCCACCGGGCGACGCCTGCGTCAGTTACCAGGCCCTTTACCGTGCGCTGGCGGACTTCGAAAAAGACCTGCACCAGCATATTCACCTTGGAGAACAACATCCTGTTTCCACGCGCGATTGAAATGGAACAGAAGCGCTAGAGGAATCCCGAACCATGGCTGCCCTGGCAACGCGGGTCGAATCCCAGGCGGGACGAAAGCTGACGCCTGAGGAGATCTTCGAGATCACGCGGGCGCGGGAGAAGAGTCTCTCGCGCCTGCTGATTCTCTACATCACCTCCGGCCTGGCATTCATGCTGTTGCCGGGGACGTTCCTGGGTGTCTGGAATCTGCTCACGATCAGCAGCCATCACAACCCAGGCTCGGTTTCCTCGGGGTGGGTGCAGGCGCACGGGCACGCGCAGATCTTCGGTTGGATCGGAAGTTTCATCCTGGGCATCGGCTTCTACTCGATTCCGAAATTGCGCCGCATGGATCCGTTCGCGCTCGGCGCGGCGTGGACGTGCTGGGCGCTTTGGGTCTCTGGTGTCACCTTGCGCTGGGTGACGGGCGTTTATCTGTGGCAGTGGCGGACCCTGCTGCCTCTGTCCGCGGTGTTCGAGCTGACGGCCTTCTTGATTTTCTTTCGATCGGTCTCCGGTCACACCCCACGGGACTCGGACAAGCAGAAGCCGGAGAACTGGGTCCTCGTAGTGATTGCTGCTTCTCTGGGACTGCTGGCAACCTTGCTGGTCAATTTTGGCGCGGCGTTCTATCTCTCCCTCCGCGGTCTGTCGCCGGATCTTCCCGCCTGGTTCGATCAGCGGTTTCTTGTCCTTGAGACTTCGGGATTTCTGGTGCCCTTTGTTTGGGGTTTCAGCGCCAAGTGGCTGCCGGTTTTCCTCGGACTGCACCCGGTACGCGGACGGCTGCTGCTTGGCGCCGTGGTCCTGAACTCTGCAGGCGTTATCGCGGCCCTGGCGGGCTCGATGACAGCGGCGGTGTTCTTGCTATTGAGTGGAATCTCGGTCGCTTTCTGCGCCCTCAGATTCCTGGAACCAGCCCAACAGGCCGCAAAAGTGAAGGGTGTCCACTCCAGCTTTCCCACTTTTGTCCGCATGGCTTACGGGTGGGCCATCGTAGCATCAATACTCGCCATATGGGCAAATTCAACTGGCGACTCGCACGGGATATGGGGCGCTTCGCGGCACGCGCTGACCGTGGGATTTCTGGCCACAATGGTGTTCAGTGTGGGGCAGAGAATCCTGCCAGCCTTTTCCGGGATGCGTCTCCTGCTCAGCACCAAACTCATGTTCGTGTCGCTGGTGTTGTTGAGTCTAGGATGTACGCTCCGCGTCAGCTCCGAGCTTCTGGCATATCAGGGGTTTGCCCCCTGGGCATGGTCATGGTTGCCGGTCTCGGCGATCACGGAGATGACGGCGGTCACAATCTTCGCAATCAACCTGGTGTTTACGTTTGCGCGCCGGCCTCCCGCCCAGCAAGTTGCGAGTCGCAACTCGCCGGCTCAGGGCTGAGGGGGACATAAGCGCGCACAACTAGAGTGGAGTTTGCTTCTTTGTTCATGACCTGTGCTCTGCTGCTTCCGGACTTTTGTCACAGAACTCGCGGATGCGGAAAGGTAGACTAGAAACATGCCTGTTCAAATCGGAGCTAAGGCTCACAACTTTACCGATCCTACCGGCTTGTTATCGGACTGTCACCGGCGGGTGGAGATGTTCCTCGGAATGCTCGAGAGTGTCGCCGCCAGCATGGATCAGCCGAAAACGGAGGAAATAAGCCGGACGCTCGAATCCGCATTGCGTTACTTCGGGCAAGCCGCGCCAAAGCACACAGCAGATGAAGAAGAATCGTTGTTCCCACGACTGCGCCAGGTTGATAGTCCTGAAATCCGCTCGGCCTTCCAGAGACTGGATAAGTTAGAAGAGGATCATCGCTGGGCCGAACCCTTGCACGCGGAAGCGGAGCGCCTCGGTGTGCAGTATCTGTCGACCGGTAAACTGTCGGAAGCTGAGATCGCGTCGTTTCGCAACTCGGTGGCTAGCTTGGTCACGATGTACAAGCAACACATCTCGGTCGAGGACGAGGTGATTTTCCCGTTGGCAAGGAGAGTGCTGTCCGATGCGGAAAAATTGGCCATAGCGAACGAAATGGCGGGCCGCCGCCAAGTCAAGCTGGTCACCGAGTTGTCCTGAATTGTTTCCGCCAACCCGCGAGTGACTACATCGGTCAGAATCGTTTGTCCTAACCGATCAGCGATTCCCGTGACCTAGTCATCGCGGTCAAACTGTGTGCCTCGTAGGATTTTCGAAACGGGGTCAGATCCAAATCGAGGGAAATAAAAGGGAGTCTCGAGTGAGAAGCAAATAGATCCTGAACACACTATGCACAGGTTGCGGGCTGAGCGTGGAGGCATGTAGTCCCATGTCACTCGCGATGAACAACGGAATCGCAGTACTGGCGTTTCCCGACACCTGTGGCGGGAAGAACACTGCGGCTTGGCCTGCCCCAAGCGGGTGATTCGCAAAGCCCGGCTCCTGTTTGCGGGATCCCGCGACGTGGGAGAATGGAATGAAGTTCTAGAGGATGAACGGGTATGAACCGATTGCACCATTGGTATTGCAGCTCCAGCCAATGGCTGCCCAACCCTTCAGATAGTGACGTGCAATACAGCTTCCAGACGATTGCGAGTCCTTCTGGTTGATGTCGTGGAGATGTACGCCGAAATCGAACTGCATCCGGAAGTGTGCGATCCATCCTGAAAGCGGCGGGCAAAGGTGCAGTGACGCTCGTCTATTGTTCGCACGACACAGAGCACAACAATGCGATCGTTCTCAGAGAATATATCGAGAACAGCCTCGACCCACATCGCCGGGCTCCGAGCCGCAAGTCCGCGGCTTGACTTCTTCAACGGCCCGCCAAGTGCGTCCAAGATACTCGAGCGGCGCACTGCTTCAACGCGTGCTTTCGTCCACTGCTTTGACCCACTGCAGGAACATGGTAGACGCGCCGTGTGGGGCGCGAGTCGAATCGATTTTAGGGGACGAAGTCAGTCGTAAAGAAAAGTTAATCGTTTCAGCAATATTCAGTAGTTTTCATAGATGTTGTCCTGCGCCTATAGTGCGTTCATGGATAGCAAGGATCGACCGAGCCACTGGCCGGCAAACAACCCCAATGTCCTCTTTGCTACAGGACGTACTTTTTCGAAGAAGAATGCTTTTGCCTTCGAGGCACCGGTTGGGGCGGGAGGCCACTGGGCCAGTGACGGGCAGGCGTTGATCACAAAGGAGCAACATTCATGAGCACCAAGGAACAGGTTAGGATCCCGAATCCACGTGAGATCGTGGATCGTAATTTCCAGATTGCCGCGGATAGGCTCGGCTTAACGGCTGACGAGCAAGTACTGCTCAAGGCGCCGTTCCGCGAGTTGAAAGTCGAGGTTCCGGTCCGCATGGATGATGGAGCATTGCGAGTGTTCAGCGGCTACCGGGTTCAGCACAGCGGTGCACGCGGACCAGCCAAAGGTGGCATCCGCTATCACCCGTCAGTGGACATTGATGAGGTCCGTTCCCTGGCAGAGGCCATGACCTGGAAGACGGCGCTGGCCAATGTTCCGTTCGGGGGTGCCAAAGGCGGTGTCAACTGCGATCCACCGCAGATGTCGCAAGAGGAAGTGGAGCGCGTGACGCGCAAATTCATATCCCGCATTCATCATATTCTCGGTCCATATCGCGACATTCCCGCGCCAGATGTCAACACCAACGCCCAGGTGATGGCTTGGGTTCTGGACGAGTACAGCTCGCGTCACGGGTACTCGCCCGCGTGTGTGACTGGCAAGCCAATAGAATTGGGTGGATCATTGGGCCGCGCACAGGCCACAGGGCGTGGTGTGATGTTTGTCATTCGCGAATACATCCGCGACGTCGGGCGGCCCATGAAGGGTCTGCGCGCCGTTGTCCAGGGTTTTGGCAATGTGGGTTCGAACACTGCGTTGCTCCTCGAGGAGCAGGGGTGTGAGATCTACGCAGTTGCGGATGTCTATGGTGGAATTATCAGCGCGAATGGCCAGCCACTGCCAATGGGTGACCTGGTCGCACACGTGAAGAAGACCGGCTCGGTCATCATGTTTCCGGGTACGGAACACATCGACAACCAAGACCTACTTCTGCTGGATTGCGATGTTCTGGTGCCGGCTGCGATGGAAGGCGTGCTTCACGAAGACAACGCCGCACGTGTGAAAGCCAAAATCATCGCCGAGGCCGCCAACTTGCCAACCACCCCCGAAGCGGACGAGATTTTCGCCGAACGAGGCATCGCCGTCCTGCCCGATATCCTGACCAATGTCGGAGGCGTCATTGTCAGCTATTTCGAGTGGGCACAGAACCTTCAGCAGAGTTTCTGGGCCGAGGAGAAGGTTAACGAGGAGCTCTACCGGTACATCGCAGCGGCTTATCAGGATGTTGCGTCGCTGGCTTCAACGGAAAAGATTGCCTTTAAGCGAGCAGCATATCAACTCGCAGTTGAGCGCGTCGCCCGTGCCGAACGGCTGCGTGGGCTTTAGGCCCACAGGCGAGCGCGGGGCGACCGGCTGGAATGCCGCGCGTGGCGTTTGAAACCGAGGGCGACCACCTGATCGCGACTGGGGTGAAAGGCTGAATATGCGAACCGAGCAGACACCTCCCCAGAACCGGGGCCTGACAGCGATCGCGGGGGCCATGTCCCTGATCGCCGTGCCCTTGATTGTCCAGGTCTGGCTGCTGAGTGCGGCGCTCGAGTCGTTCCTTGCCGGGCACCATGAAACGGCGTTGCCGGCCGCGGTCTTCTCCCGGGTTATGTTCCTGATCTGCCTGGGTCTCTATATCTTCGTGGATCGCGTGGATCGAGAGGTTCGTGGCTCTGACATAGCCAAGCGATAACTCCTCCCGGAGTAGGAGGCAGAGTGCCATCCCACGCCGGGCATGCCAATTGCCTGTAATAATGATGATGGAAGACTAAAGATGAGGAGCGCGCCGAGGGTTCACGGCCTGCCTTAGTCGTCACCATGAGTGCTGCGCGGACTAGCATAGCTTCTTCCGGCGAAGCGCAGAGCGCGGTCACACCCCTTCGCCTGTTGGCGGAGCAGGCGTTCTCCCGGGCAGCGGGCGCTCCATTGGTCCAGGAGAACCGGATCCAACTCCTCAGAAACGCACAGGAAAACTATCCCGCGTGGCTGGCCGCGATTGCTTCGGCCAACGAAACCGTCAACTTTGAGAGCTACATTATTCATGCTGACGACATCGGCCAGCGGTTTGCGGAATTGCTGTGCGCGAAAGCGCGCGACCGCGTCCGGGTTCGAGTGATTTATGACTGGTTCGGTGCGCGTGGGGCGTCTTCCTGGGGACTCTGGCGACGCTTGCGGCAAGCCGGGGTAGAGGTGAGATGTTTCAATCCGCCACGGCTGGACAGTCCTCTGGGATGGCTCAGCCGGGACCACCGCAAGACCATCACCGTGGACGGACGGATCGGCTTTGTCTCCGGTCTTTGCGTAGGGCAGAGCTGGGTCGGGGACCGGAAGCGCGGCATCGAGCCCTGGCGTGATACGGGCGTAGTGATCGAAGGGCCAGCGATCTTCGATCTGGAGCAGGCGTTCGCGGCAATGTGGGCCGGACTGGGAGCTCCAATGCCGAAGGAAGACCTCGTGCCAGAGAGCTCCGCGATTCCGCCGGCCGGTGACATGGCCCTCCGCATCGTACCAACGTTGCCCGGCAAGGCAGGTCTCTACCGCATCGATCAGTTGATCGCGGCCATGGCACGCCGGTCCATATGGCTGACGGATGCGTATTTTCTCGGGACACCGAGCTACGTAGAGGCGCTCGGAGCGGCCGCGCGCGACCATGTCGATGTGCGTCTGCTACTTCCGAGGACCAGCGATATTCCCATTGTGCGCTCCATGTCGCGGGTGGGCTACCGTGCCCTGTTAGAGGCAGGAGTAAGGGTCTTCGAGTGGAAAGGGTCGATGCTCCACGCCAAGACCGCAGTTGCTGACGCACGTTGGGCGCGGGTTGGATCGACGAACTTGAATCTCGCGAGCTGGATGGGGAACTGTGAACTGGATGTGATCGTCGAAGACGAATCCTTTGCGCACCAGATGGAAGAGATGTACCTGGCGGATCTGAGCAACTCGACCGAGATTGTTCTCCGGTCGAAACACAAGGTGCAACCGCTGGAAAAACGCGAGCGACAAGTTTCTCAGGTGGGATCGGCCCGGGGAAGTGCTGGCCGTGCCGCTACCGGCGTCTTGGCAATTGGTAGCACCGTGGGCGCTGCATTCACCAGTCAACAAAGGCTTGGGCCGGCAGAGATTCCGGCACTCGCCTTAGCGGCCGCGCTGCTTCTCGGCATTGCTGCAATCGCCGTCCATTGGCCGCGCGCCATCAGTATTCCGGTGGCTGTCCTCGGTGCCTGGACCGCGTTGACCCTACTGCTCCGGATACTTCGATCGTATCGGCGACACAAACATTGACGGAAGAGAACCAGGAGACGGCCATGTCTGCAGCGGGTTCCCTGGGCGTAGGCACGACGTCGAGTAGTTTGATCTAGCAAGCGCCGAGTTGCATCAAAAAAGAAGGTAATTGCGAAACTCGATCGGTAGCAATGGATCGAAAGTGAATCACTACGAGAACATGACTCGCCAAAACCATCTACGCATCGCCACCTACAATATCCACAAGAGCCGAGGTCTCGACCGAAGGCTCCGACCGCAGCGAATCGCGGAAGTCTTGCGCGAGTTGGATGCCGATGTCCTCGCGTTGCAGGAGGTCCTCAGCCACAAGGGAAGGGAGCGGCAGGAAGATCAGGAGCGGTACTTTGCCGAGGAACTCGGATATGAGTCGGTAATGGGCGAGAACCGCACTCACAACAATGGCGCCTACGGCAATGTCCTGCTGACACGTTTTCCAATCCATTCGTTTCATAACTACGATATATCGGCTGCGGGCCGGGAGCGCAGAGGGTGCTTACGTGCGGACGTAAGGGTGGGCCGCTCGATTCTGCACATTTTCAATGTGCACATGGGTACGGCGTTTTTCGAACGCAGGAAACAGGCGCTGAGGCTGCTGGGAAAAGAGATCCTTGCGAGCGGGGAATTGCCCGGTGCGCGGATTGTTCTCGGCGATTTCAACGAATGGAGTCGGGGCCTGGCTTCTCGCCTCTTCGCCTCCCGGTTCCATAGCGCGGACCCGCGTCGTTACCTGGGCCGCGGAAGCACGTATCCTGGGGTGCTGCCGTTCCTGCATCTCGACCACATCTATTTTGATCCCTCGCTGAAGCTGAGTCGGCTGACCCTGCACCGGACGAGAGAGGCGCTGCTGGCCTCAGACCACCTCCCGCTAGTCGCAGACTTCACGTGGCATGCACCAGAGGCCTACAACTTAGCCTTCCCTGAACATACGACCGATCTGTCGGTTCCTGAACGTCTGTGAACCGTCCTGTTGTTCTTTGGATCCGATCAGAATGCCCAGTGCCGCGCGGACGCTCGGCCATTCCCCACCAGATCTTGGTTGCAAAGCGCATGGTTTCTGCCTCTTGGGACTGCCGAATAGCGATCCCTCAGGCGGCCAACTGCACCGTTTCCGCCTGATGTACGATCTCCTTCACTTTAACTCTCTTCGTGACGGGCGGCACCGTGCACTCGATGAGATCGCCCACCCGCCTGCCAAGGAGTGCGGATCCGATTGGGGCGAGCACGGAGATTCGGTTGCGGGCGACGTCGGCCTGTCCGGGACGCACCAGGGTGTAGACAGTCTGCCTGCCAATATCCAATTCGTGAACTCTGATCTGTGCGTTCATCGTAATCACGTCGCGTGGCATCTGATCGCGAGTCAACACGAGAGCTCGCGTCAAATTCTCCTCCAGGGATTGAAGATGCTGATGATTTTTCGTGAGAAACCTCCGGGCAGCAGCAAGCAGCTGTTTCAGGCTTCCCATGTCCGTGTCACTGATGAGCATGCGGCTCGGTCCGGTTTTCATGAGGTTTTTCTCCGTGGTTTCACTGGCTTCTCGGAATGCTCCGGTACTCATTGGGAGCCGCACTGCATGGACCGGGCCGCTGGCTCGGGTGCCATTGCGAACACGCCATTGTGGATTCATCTCCGCGCGCTCTATTTCCATTTCGAGCCTTGCTAGATAGGCGTGATTCTTCTGCAGTTCGTCTTTGGCCGAATGGAGCAGGTCATCGAGGATCTCCTTGTCGTCTGTGGTAATGACCATGCTCATTCTCTTATGCCCCTTTCGCATCCAAATCCGCGGCGCGCATCGCAGCCCGTTCCCGTTAGGTGTTTCTCCTTCACTCAGGATAGGAGCTGAGGAATGGTTAAGGACAGAACGAAATATGGAACAGGGTGTTAATGAAATATTAAGTATCGCGTCGCGCGAATCCTGGACGGGGCACCAGACGTCAGGATGCAACACGAAACGAAAACACGAGCTGCGGATTGCAGAGCGGATCTCCGGGACAGGAACGGAGACCTCCGAGCCGCGGCGAACCAAAAGGGTGAGCGCTTGCCTTACTGCTCACTTCGGCTCATAGCTTGCGGGGGCGCGGGCGCATAGCCAACGATCCATCCGGGCACCGCGCGCATCAGGAATGCATTGAGGAGGATAGTCAGGAGGGAGGCCGCGAGGGTTGCGCTGTAGACATCGGGCTCGACGAGCTTCGCGTCCCGAGCCACTTGTACGAGCACGTAGGAAAACTCACCGATCTGCGTCAGTCCTACGCCGACTAAGACGGCAGTGCGGAGAGGATAGCGAAAGAGCCGGACCACGGCAGTCCAGATCACGAATTTGCCCACCACAATGAGGAGGACGAGCATTGCCAAGAGCTTTGGATTGGAAAGGAGTGCCTTGGGATCGACTAAGGCTCCGATAGTCACAAAAAACAACGCCGTGAAGGAGTTGCGCAGCGGAAGCAGGTCGGTCAGCGTCTCGTGGGCAACGTTCGATTCGCTCACAATCATGCCGGCCAGGAAAGCGCCCAGGGCCAGCGACAAACCGAGCGCTTGCGTCACGGCCGCGGTGGCAAAACCCAAAGCCAGGGCCACGAGAACACGAAGCTCCTGATTGTCGGCTCGGGGAACCCGGGCCATCAGCGGAGGAATGACCTTGGCCGCGACTATGACGACTGGCACCAAGATGGCAACAGCTTTGCCAAAAGCAAGTCCCACCGCCAACAACCGGCTTCCGCTCATCGTGCCCAGCGAAGGCAGCAACACCGTCATCACTACAAATACCAGGTCGTCCACCAGTGTGATTCCGACCATCGCCCGGCCCTGTTCAGAGTGCAGTTCTCCCCGGTCCATCAGCAGGCGGGTCAGAACCATTGTGCTCGCGAGAGACACTACAGCGCCAATCGAGACACTCTGCAGTGTGCTCCAGCCCATCAGGTTTCCGCCCACGAGGGCAAGTCCGATGATGCCCAAGATGCCCAAGGGACCACCGATCAGGGAGACCCACCTCACCTGTAAAAGGTCCTTCACGGAAAACTCGATGCCGATCGAGTACATAAGGAGAATGACCCCGATCTCGGCAAATAGCTCAAGAACGTGGATCTCGGAAACGGTGGGGCCGGGAGTGAAGGGCCCGATAATGATTCCTCCGAGCACGTAGCCGATAATCAGAGGTTGACGCAGTTTCCGGGCAACGAGACCGCCGAGGAGGGCAGCGACGAAGACGTAGGCCAAATCACGATAAAGGGCCGAGTGGGGCATCATCCTTCGCCTCGAGTATGAGTGTAAACTCTGGAGGGCAGAGGGCACGAGTGGATTCGGGCTCCAAAGGAAAAAACCTTCCAACCAAGTGTGGGAAAAGTAGCGGGGCTCCCTTCGTTTCGAGGCAGCACACGACCCGAGACGTGGGTAACTCTTGGCGGTTGTTAGGCCGCCTTCATGCTGAGCTTTATATCGAACAGTTCGCGGCGGGCCGTGTCACAGATGGCGACGACGGCCGGGTGCATCAGCTTTCGCTCTGCCGAAATCGCGAAGAAGCGGCTGTGCACCTCCTCGGTGCGTCCGACCCGGCGCAGACTGTCCTGCTGCTTCAATTGCTTTTCGAAGACAGACGGCACGGGGAAAATACCGCTCCCAGCTTGTCCGAAAGCTCGCAGCAGGGCATAGTCCTCAAACTCTCCGACGATATCCGGCCGGATATTGTGGGTTTCAAACCACTGGTCCAGACTTCTCCGGAGGTCCGTGTTGTCTGTGGGCAACAGCATCGGCATGCGATCCAGGCAGGTCGGAAAACGCCCCTTGCACCTGTTGGCCAGCTTGGGCAAGGCGACGAAAGTTACCGCACTCTCGCCGAGAAGATGGTTGAACGCTCGAATCTTGAGGTTAGGGTTGATGGGCGAGTCGGACAAGACCACGTCGAGTTCGAGCGTCGCCAGGCGCGCGATCAGTTGATCGGACGTCGCTTCCCGGCAAACCACTCGGACCTTCTCCCGCAGGTGGAGGGCCGGTTCAATCAGCCACTGTGCGATCAACTTTGGCAAAACATCGACTACGCCGATATCGACTCGCATCGGCCGACCGGTGGGGCGGTTGCGTACCGTGTCCTGCAGTTCACGACCCAGGGCGAAAATGTCCTCGGCGTAACTGAAGACGGTGCGGCCCATTTCCGTCAGAACCAGGTTTCGTCCGGAGCGCCGGAGCAACTTCTCGCCAAAGCCTTCTTCGAGGCTGCGCAATTGCGCACTGATGGCCGGGGAAGAGATTCGCAATTTCTCGCTGGCCTTGCTGATGCTGCCTTCGCGAACCACGGTCCAGAAATAAAGCAAATGATGGTAGTTCATCCACTCCATAACTTTTAACCTCACTTAATCATAACCTAACAATCCCTGAATAATTATCACCTTTTGTTTAAGGGCGCTTCGTCGTACGGTGTAGTCAGGACGAGGTGATCGCGAAGGGCTCGAGGTCTGGAAGATAGTTGAGGCCTTGGCCACTTGGGAAAACCGGGCCGCGCTTCGAAGCGGCCCGGCCGTCCTCGACTTAATTGGCATTGGACCCGTTCTTCCCGGACAGCACCGGGCCCACGCAGTCCGCAAGAAGTCAAACCAGGAGAAATGTGCCGAAGGATAGAAGAAATTCCGGGTAGAGCGGCGTGCGGGAATTGGTGGGAGGAAGACTGCCTGCCGGAAACGCCTGTACGAACAAAGGGACCGTTTTTGTTCGGTCTGCTGTAGTCACGGAGCCAACAGAGTCCATGTGGCTCGACACAGAGTTCCACGGTTCTTAGCGACTCACAGCCGGCGGCGCGGTCAGGGAGTCGAACATGCGCTCATGGATGCGAGCAGATCGTTCTCTCCTGGCGTTGCCATGGAAGCGAATGCATTCGGGTGCTACCGCTCTCTTGCTAGAGCTGCCCTCGGAACCTGTTGGGCAACTTGTCAGATCGAAGGCCTGACATTCGGGGGATAGCCGGATAGCGGGCACGGAAAAGGTGGGCTGGGAAAAAGAACTAGATACAAGGAGATGGGTCATGAAGCAACACAATATTGTCATCACCGAAACCGACATGGAAAAGCTCCAACGCCTGCTCGATTCGGTGCGGAACTCACGCAGCAAGGACCAGGAGCATCTGGCGATGCTCGAAGCGGAGCTCGACCGGGCGCACGTCGTATCAAAGGGTCGGGTCCCGGCGGATGTGATCACGATGAACTCTCAAGTACGTCTGTCCGACCTCGCAACCGGCAAGGAGATGAGTTATTTTCTCGTGTTCCCGCGGGATGCGGACTTCTCCAAGAGCAAGATCTCGGTGCTCGCTCCGATCGGCACCGCGATCTTGGGGTATAGAGCCGGCGACGTGATCGAGTGGAACGTACCCGGCGGCACTCGGAAGCTCCGGGTCGAGGAGATTCTGCATCAGCCCGAGGCGGCCGAGCGCGCCGCCCGGGTACTTCCAAAGGGTGACAGTCGCGATGCGGAAATGGGTGTGTGTTCTCGGTTTGCGGGCCGCCCGCGTCCGCGTCGCGCCTATCGTTTTGCCTGAGAACAATGTTTGAAGTTGGAGCCAAGGTTACTGCGCCCGTGTGAAAGGAGGGTTCATGCTCCTGCAGACCGCAATTGTGGCAGTCGCAACCCGCAAAGCGCTAGAACGTCAGTGTGCAGAGTGTGGGACGAGACACGTGTTTCCACCCAGCAAAATGGCGGAGAGCGTTTCCTGTCCGCGATGCGAAGCGTCGATTCCACCGAAAACGCAGTCATCAGCGGGGAGCGGAGGTCGAGTGAGTCCTTTTCGTACGGATCGAAGCAGACAGTCGAGCTGACCGTCTTTCAGCTGAGCAGGCAATACATACAAAAGAGTGTCTTCGTTCTTTCCGGAGGCCGTCTGCGAAGAAGCTCTGAGAAACGAACAAAAGACTATGCCGAAGTAGTTTGTGCGGCGCCCTAGCATGGGCGCCGCTTGGCATTATTTTGTGCGCCCCGGGCATTTGGCTCGAAGAGCGACATGGAGGACAGTTACACTTCCGGAGAGGAACTCTTGGAACCCATTTTCGAAGCACGAAGAGTGGAAAAGTTTTATGAGCAGCCCGCTGGAAATCGGGTGCAGGTGATCGCTCCGACGGATCTGGCAGTCCATAGGAACTCGGTGGTGGCGCTGCTTGGGCCTTCCGGCTCCGGCAAATCGACGCTGCTGCGCATGTTGAGCGGGTTGTCGAAACCCTCCGCCGGAGAAGTGCTGTGGCACGGCAAACCTCTCGACGGACAGATTCCGAACGTTGCCATCGTGTTTCAGAGTTTCGCTTTGTTCCCCTGGTTGACCGTTCTCGACAATGTCGAGGCGCCTTTGATGGCTCGTGGCATGAGCGCGGTCGAACGTCATAAGCGGGCCTTGCGAATGCTCGACACCGTGGGCCTCGACGGGTTCGAGACTGCGTATCCCAAAGAACTGTCGGGAGGAATGAAGCAGAGGGTCGGATTTGCTCGTGCCATGGTGGTTCAGCCGGAGGTGCTCTTCATGGACGAGCCCTTCTCCGCACTCGATGTAGTGACCGCTGAGAACTTGCGCGGTGAACTGCTGGAGTTGTGGTTAGGGAAGAAGATGCCGATCAGCACTATTTTTATTGTGACCCACAACATCGAGGAGGCCGTGCTGCTGGCCGACCGCGTCATCGTGCTGAGCCGGAATCCCGGCAGAATCCGGGCGGATTTTCAGATACCGCTGGGTCACGAGCGCGACCGCAGGTCCAAGGAATTTGTCGGGTTCGTGGATCATATCTATACGGTGATGACGCAACCGGAGGCCGAGGTCTCCGCCTCACCGATGGCTACGCAGGAACGGCGCGAAGTTGCCCAGCCGGAACGCAAGTATCAGATGTTACCTCACGCCAAGCCGGGTGCAATCGCCGGCCTGCTGGAACTGCTCTTCGACCGGGGAGGCCGCGACGATGTGTATCGGCTTGCGGAACAACTGCACCTGGAGGT